>ENA-UOTX01001921-UOTX01001921.1-compost-metagenome-genome-assembly--contig:-NODE-1921-length-12303-cov-13.686242_pt1 | contig 12303 bp, 6 predicted proteins | sample MGYA00238143_ERZ746982 | MGnify/ENA primary metagenome ERZ746982 (study PRJEB28758, sample SAMN06268862) | compost metagenome | isolation source: single cell | place: USA: California, Emeryville, Joint... | reverse complement strand
CGCAAGCGGGTGTTTCTGGATCTATCCGAGTGATTGGTTGCTGAAAAGCGTCATGAAAGAAGAAGCTGAGAAAGATGTTAAATTCAGGAGCCATGATGAAATGTCAAAGGAACCGCTATTCGCATGTCATGATTATATTTCGGGAATTCCGGTTAGTAGACTCAAGAAAATCACAGAGCTTATTGGAATGGAAGCGCCACTAAGGCCACCGACCGAAATGGTTCAAAATTTAATTGCTGCCTCGTTATCTCAGAACAAGTCCATATCAAATGATCCTGCTGTGGGGAGCTCTGGGCTAATTCAATGGCTTTCATCAAGAGACAAAAAGTTGCTTATGAATGGCATTGTGAATTTAGTTGAGAAGCAGACGAGAATGAATCCGGAGATTGATATAGAAGATCCTAAAAGCGAAATGTAGGAAAAGCATTTCTTCTCAGGCTCAGGGTATATAGCCAGCAAATATTTAGAAGAATTAATAATAATATGATTTTAACAGTAACCCTAAATCCTAATGAAAGTTAGAGAATCATTATAGCCATGAACACATTTCTTCATTAAGATAAATTCAGAAGATAAACACATAAAAAATGGACTCTGCGTATGAATCTATGATTATATTTCATTCTTCAAGTACACTTTGAATGGGTTTCTGCTCAAATTATTACCCTGACTCTTAAAGCATTATTTGGTTGATTGTTGCTTGAGTTCAAAGGGCATGCTTATAGTGCATTGCACCCTTAGCTATGAGATTTATGCTCAAAGTGCCGTGAAGGTTGTATCAACAGAGAGTAAAGGCTGAAATTTACATAGAGCAGCGCCCAATATAAATTAATTGCTTATCATGCTCATCACAGAACTAAATCAATACGTCAGAAATTTTTTTACATCAGATTTTAATAAATGCCCGACTTAAGGAGAATTTAATGACATCGCATTGGAACACTTGAATGCTAAATCTGATAATTTACAAAATTAGACTGTCTACCCTTAATACTTTGAACAGTTCATCATAGATATAACCAGGTAGGAGTTTGGCTTCGATCTTTCTGTCGCTTCTGAAGATAAATTAGAAAATATCAGCCTCATTTTTCATCCTTTTTCTCACTCGTAAATGTATTAAACTCAAGTTCTCGATAGATGCTAACGCACAATAAAGCACATCAAGCAATTTTATCCTTACTCCTCATGGAAAAACGTCATGCTGATGATGGTGATTTTCCCTTTGAAGTTTGTTTAGTTCGCCATATTGTTCTAAAAGACCTTCAAGGTCTGTTGTAGATTTGAATTGGGATTTTTCCGTGTCGAACAATACCAGCTGTTCTAATCAAGTAACGCTCGGTGCTTTTCTATTTTCCAAGGCAATTTAAATTAACTCTGATTGCACAGCAATAAAAATTAACAATAACTTTGTCGTCGTAATAAATAGTTCTGAAAAGAATCCTCTCACAGCTCGTCTTTGACTTCTCCAACCAAAACCGTTTAAATTGATGCAGCTAGCACTGAACCAAATCGAAGCTACACCTTCTCACGACACCCAATCAAAATATGGCATCTCTAGCTATAATTCACCTGTGAAACACCATTTATTCGACAAAACTCCCAATGTTTCGAATATCAAGCCAACATACACGCCATCCGGGGACGCCTCGGCCTACTGGCAGGAAACCCCTGAAACCAGAGTCATTACTCCTATCGCTTTCGGTAAGGCAATAGATCGAACATCAGAAAAACCTTTGAATCCAACCTTCGATAAGAGTCCAATGGACAAGAGTCCCATGAATATGAGTCCCATTAATGGAATTTATAATAGGAAATCCGCTAGTCCGCTCTGCGTTTCAAGACTCATCGAAACTGACCGTCAAGCACTGCAAGATCCTCCTCCAAACTACGACCCTGAAAAATTGTACTTCAAGGACCCTGAGATCAAAGCGATAGCTGAATCTTCAAGGAAATTCCGATCGCTGACTTGGAAAGAACCTCATAAGCAGACGGAATACTTCAAAGTCCTCAGAGAGAGTAATATCCTCGACTACAAATTTTACGGTCATCCTGAAGAGGTGTTGGAACTTAAACTCTCTCAGATAACAGGGATACCCCCTCAGAATGTGCCGAACCGTCATTCAGATATAACTCAGTATTCGACGATCAATGACGTGAAGAGAGAGCTCGCGCAATCGAATTACATGACTAGAATCAGAAACTCGACTTATATTGATAACAGTCAGAGTGGGCTCAAGAAGTCTTATGGAGGAACACCTAGAAGGCTCGACGGGAGCAATATTTTGCCGAATAGATTCTCGAATGTGATCGACAGACAGAAAGCGGAGAATTTGATGAAGAGTGGCTCGCAGACTGATCGATCAAACCCCTAAAATACTGGAATCGAAAAAAATACCTCCAAATTGAAATTTGAGAAGAGTTTCAACTGCATAGAGTTCAAAAGAAACTAAATTATGGTTAGAATTTATTGAAACTGTTAGAACTATATTGCGTCCAAATATTGAGGAAGAAAGCTGTATCTTTTAAAAAAAAAAACTATTTATCTACTAAAAAAACAGGCTAAGAGGAATATAGTAAAACAATCATTGAGAATTCCTAAGGACTTTGAATCAACAAACTAATAAGGGTTCCTTACTATTGTTGAGTAAGGTTGTTTCGATTGGCAATATGCTAATGAAATCAATCCGTGAGTAAAAGAATCATTGTAATAATAAAAGATAACAGACAATCAGCTACAGTGATGAAGTATACAATTTTATCTTGCCTTTATTGAGGCTTCAGCTAGGTTCAGAAGACCTGAGAGAGCAGATTTGGTTAACACACATGATAATTTCCGAGTATAAAGCTTTCTTGATAGATAATTTAATAAAAACTTCTAAAGCAAGAACACATTTTTGCTTCTCTCTGTCTTGAAATCCCCACAGACATTTGAATTCAGATCTTTTCCGATAAGGGAGCCAGAATTTTAGATGAAGAAGTCAACTAAAATTTTGAGGAGAAAAAATGCGAACGATTGAAGATCTCAGCAGCTTCTAGTTATTCAATACAAACAGAGAAAAGTAATCGCAGATCCTTGCATTCGTCAGCAGAGAAGTTAATGAAAGTTGGGTCATTGCGATTTGATAGCCTAATACTTTCACTCAAGAGCTACCGACCTTGAGCTAAGAATTAAAAATCCAAGAGTTCTTTGGTTTATCTTTTCCGAGCAGAAATCTACAACAATATAAATAATCTTAGCACAATTAAAATCATCAAAATTTATTTATCATCTTGCATGGAAGCAACTTCTGATCAAATTCTCTCACTCCTTAAACAAAAATTCGAGGCTAATGATGCCGAAGGGGCCGCTATCCTCTTGAAGGACTGTTGTAACCCTAAAATGTGCTACGAATTACTTCCCGATGCTATTCAGCTCTTTGAATCGAATAGTCAACTTCTGCAACTTCAGATCTGGTTTGAACGTCTCATTGATGAAGGAGAAACCAATTCAGATGTGAATACTGCACTTGCCAAGATCTGCATCCTTCTTAACAACAATCCTCAAACTTTTCTGAGGACCAATGACTGCTACGATTGCTTAGCTGTCGGAAAATATTGTGAAGAGATCGATCCTAATCTCGCGATTCTTGCGTACAAGAAAGGGAAGTGCGATAGAGAGCTTATTGAGTTTACCAACAAGCATTCTCTCTTTAGCACTCAGGCAAAGTATCTGTTAGAAGCTAAATCCGAAGAATCATGGGATCAGGTAGTTGACCCAGCCAATCCGCTTCGAAAGAATCTATTTGAAGAACTTGATAAGATTTTACCAGAAACGAGTGATCCTGAAGATATTTCGGTTCTCTTAAAGGCTCTCATGAAGGCTGCTGAGACTCAGCTGCTAATGCAAGTACTTGAAGCTCTTTTATTTCAGAATCCTGTCTTCAAGGAGAATAAAATGCTTCAGAATCTTCTCATCCTTACAGCAATCAAAGCTGATCCGGCAAAAGTTAAAGATTATTTAGAGCGATTTGACAACTACAGTGCTGTTGATATTGCGAAAGTTGCTGAAAACTACTCTCTCTATGAAGAAGCAATTTTGGCTTACAAAAAGAGCGAGGCATATGAAGAAGCGATTAGAGTCTACGTAGAGAAAAAGAATGATCTAGCTGGTGCTCGCATGTTTGCTGAATCTATTAATAAACCAGAAGTGTGGACTGTGCTTGGAAATGAGTATCTTAAGAATGGAATGGTAGATGAAGCTGTGGAGATATATCTTCAAGAAGGCATCACGTCGAATTATAAGGAAATCATTGGGACAGCTGGTAAGATAAAGAACCATGAGAAGCTTGCCAAGTATCTCCAATTGATACGAAATTCTAAGAAAGAAGCTGACGTTGATAATGAGTTGGGTTATTGTTTGGCGAAAGCCAAAGAGCTTCAAGGTCTGGGAGAATTGCTAGCAGGCGATAATTTGGTGGATACAAAAGCTTTGAGTGAAAGATGCACTCAAGAAGGACTGACTGAAGCTCTCGAAGTGATCTCAAAAATTAATAAATAGCCCTAAAAGAGGGAGAATTCGTGCTTAAGTAACAGAATCCAATTTTTCTCAATATTATCTATATATCTAAGATTCTAAAACAAAGAAATCTAATGTATGAGCTATATAATTGAAATACCTAGATTGCACCAATATACAGCTTCATTTTAATAGTCACAGTGTAGGTAGAAGTATGTTGATTTCAATTAGAAAGAGCAATAACCCTTATCATACAATTTTCCATTGAATATGGATAATAGAAAATGGTAATCGTAAGAGATCCAATAGAAAAAGCAATAACGTGAGGTGCATAAAGATGTCCTTTCGATGCAGAAGATATGAGACGAAAGTTAATTTCTGAAATGATTCGGAGGAAACATTGGACTTCGAATGCACCTAAATTTGGGTGTAATGAGTTGAACAATTTTTTTTTTTTGGTTGACCAATTTTTTTGGGGTTGGGTTTAGGTCTCCAGTTAAGTTATCATCAAAAGAATGCATTGGATCCTTTGTTTCAATGCTCTCCACTGCTAGCACATCATCGCAAACAAGTGATTATTCTTTGAAATGTAATAATTTGCTCTGCAGCTGCAGCGTTTATCTGAGGATTGAAGTCAGATAGATATGTTTGTCTGACAGATGTTTTACCTAGAATTAGGTTTTAAGAGATGCTTATACCAACGCCGGCTAGCAAATATTGGATTCACTGTGTTCGTTTTTCTGACAATTTAATGATGTCTCAGAAAAAGAAAGTTCCTAATTTCAGAGTCACGAGGAACATTAAATAATTATTAATGTATTTTTCTAAAGCATCATTAAAATGGGAGTCGTTGAATCTTGCTGCACCGGCTCAACTTCTACTGTCCCCATAAAGAAATCTATCAGATGCTCGAGAGCGTCAATTCCCAAAAGCTCCTATGGCACCTTGCTAAATACCTCTGAATCAAGTACACATATTCTTACAAAAGCCATTTCTTATCCACAATAGAGCTTAATTCGTGCATGAAAGTTGCTTGGTGCTCCCAAGATTCGAACTGCATCTCAATCAGCGACTCAATCAACTCCAAATCCGTAACACTTGTCCAAGGAGCCACTCTTAAAGATGGTAAAATGATCGAATTCGCGGCATTTTTTAGATAGTGACTAGGAAGGAAAAAACTGCTCAAGTACCTACAGAACCCGGGTCTGATGATTTCCGCAGACTCCTACCGCATTCAAAACACTCTATATAACACTCCAGCGCAGGAGTATTCGAGATTTGACGTGATTGATGCTGGAAATTTCAAAAGTGTATTCAGTTTTGGTGCTAAAACTGGAAGTAAGCTTCTGCCTTTGCCCAGTATTAAGCTATGCAATTAGAGATAAATGACATTGCTATCTGCGAAACTAGCAAAATGGCAGCGCTTTTATCAGTTAAACATCAGATCGCATATCATTTATTTGACTGCATGAACCTTCAAATCGTCAAGAAAGCAAAATGGCAGCCAAGACAACAAAGTAAAGAGCAAATTAATGCAATTTTCTCTAATTTCGGCAACAAGATGATCTCGATAGCCTTGACTTCGATCCGGAAGGTCAAAAAATCGCTACGATCAGCAAGAACGGCGTTGTCGTCATCACAGAAGTTGCTACAGATACTAGCTTATTTGATACTACCCTGATCTCAGCTTGTATTTAACCACGCCTTCGTTTGTGAATCTGAATCTATTAGGGGATGGGAATATCTGCCGATGGAACCCTGTGACTACTCAATCAGAAATAGCTATCAAATTTAGCAGACTCAAGCTCAGTTTCATCGATCCTGAAAAGCAAGCGGTTACTCGAAAGCTTCCGCTGCTGTTAGAATTTAAAAATGCACGTATGGATTTACAATAGTGAAGTCAGCTAATAATTTTATTAGTGGTGAGGACCACAAACTCGATTGACTGGTCGATAGATGGGAATCTGATTGCGAGTGGAGGTACTGACCAAGATGTAAAGATTTATGATAGAAGGGAAGGAAAAATTGTGAAGATCTTCAACCGGCTTCATTTTGGTAGTTAAGTCGCAGAGGAAATAGCTAATGGCTTCTTGAAATTGTCTTAGATGTGATAAATTCAGTGAAATGGAGTCCTTGTGGAAGATACTTTGCGACTGCTTCGGAAGATTCTCGTGTGAAAATTTTTGATTTCAAAATGGAAAAAATAGTGGAAGTGTATAAAACTACTAATGGAGGTAACTGATTAAATCATTTTTTCAGAGAGTAATAAATCTTTCTTGCTTGATAGAAGGAGCAAACTCTGTGTGTTTTATGGATCAAGAGAGCCAGGCTTGAGTTCTTCTCTGAGTTCGAAAGTGAAGAAACCTTGAAAAAGTTTCTCTCAGTGTTTTGTTTATATATATGAATTGATAACTTGACTTATAAATTATCGTAGTAATAATTTGTTCTATTTAATTCCTTAGTGTTTTCATATCGTGTGAAAAAATAATAAACTATTACAATGTTGTAATGGCCAAGTCAGCATAAGGTTCCGTGTTGAGGGTGCTCTCTTGATAAATACCCGAATCGATAGATGCTATGAAAATTTTCAAAGATTTAATTCGCTAAGTCAGCCTGGTAGTCAACACAAAGAGGTCTCCTCACTTCATAGAATATATAAACTGAAAGTTTTTGTGATGAAATGCTTAAAACTGCAGATAATTACATTTAAGATAGGAGATATAATAAAATGAGAATCTTGTCCAATAGGCTTATAAAGATCTATACCATAATTTCCTGCATCAATATCAACATTGAAAACCGACTCATATAATCTCAACTTTATCGAATAATAGTGTTACTTTTTCACTCGCTAAGACGAACCATTGCTAACCTTGCGAAGAGATCCTTAACATAAATACCCCTTTGTTGCTTGAAAATTACATTTAATTCATTCAGTTTAGCACCATATTTTCGATAAGAAGGCTGTAAATTCAATATCGAAGAATCCATTCAACTCATTCAATCCGATCCAATTTTATTTATATATCTATGTTCATCCAAGTGGAGATATGCTAGCAAGAGGCTCCGAGTCTAATACATGAACAATAGCTGCTTGTCAAACTGGGAATACTGTCTATTAGCTCTTTTCATAAATGAAATTTTCTGTAATCATGCTCATTACGCATGAGAGAGATAGTTTCCCAATCTTTCCGCCATTTGTTTTGTATTTTGGTCATCAGAGGTACCTGCCGGCATACCTTCACCTGGATTTTCATGCAAAGGTTTAGTGGGAAAGATGATTCTCTTCAAAAAGAGAAAAATAAGGTCGGGCCCGAATTATCTGATTCCAGAATGCTGAATCCTTCCATCTTCCGACCAAATCTGAGATGAAGCAAGAAACTAAAGAGGAAACCTTGATGAGAGGCTCGACCCGCTCAGATGTGCATCTAGCTGAATTGGTAGCGTTGATCTTCCCATTTCCTTTTAGAAGGTTTTTATTATTGCTGAAAAATAAAGTTTTATTAATTTGTTATTGCTAATCGAGTCATTAATTCATCGCTTAAGTAATTGGATAACTAGGAAATACTTTATCATTGTATCCAAAATCAGTTAGTTCATTATTGATCACATTTAATGAAAATTATTTTCCAGGAGTAGAGGCTACGGCAAGCAACAGATGCCTTCAAACTCTCTTGACTATTAATTCGTATTTGAATTTTCTTCCACGTTTCTTTATTATGGAATAATTCGAGAGCATCTTTTTTACATTTCCATTGTGTAGCCGTAAAATGAGTCCCTTTAGCTTCGGCGCTCATCGAAATAACGCCTTCTAAGTGAAGTAGACAGAGTAATAGGTGTGAAAATTGCCACCAAAAACCAAAAGAAAATTCAGTTGAACGTTTGGTATTGACTTTTCCTTTCTTTGATGAGCCAGCAGCGAGCAAATTAAAATCAGCTTCACACTTCGATCCAAATAGACTTATGTTGAAGTTTCCTAGTTCTTGAAAACAAATTCTGACTGCTGGTGTTTTTTCTGAATTGACTTTATGTTCCTTCGCTTGTGACTCTAGTCACCTTCAATTTGAAGCAGAGTGAAGCAATAATAGTCTACCTATAAAATGTTTTCCTCCTAATGATCAACGCAATCTATTAATGTATTATTGTTCACGGGTTGTTTAGCTAATAAGTGAATCAAATTATGTATCAATTTCGTAAAATCCAACCATTACCGATAGTTATATGAACGCAAAGCATAAGTCATTTTAGTCGAATAATATCCTCTGAAAAACAATCATTAGTCTTCTTTCTCTATTAAGAAAGTATAATATATTTTACGCATAGTATGTGTAGACAATGATTGCTTCTAAGATTAGATTGACTGGTATGAACTCTTTTCGAAATTGAAGAGAATTAAACATTCAGATTCAGAAACAACTGCCGGGATTCTCATATTCTCCTTAATTTAGAAATGAATTTGTTACGCTGAAAAATGACGCTTTGTAACAATTTGTTGAGTGCTTCTTCAAAGAAGTTAGAAAGTTCTAAAAATTGCTGATTTTCTCTTGTTGCTCTCAGCAATAAAATTAATTTTAAGTTAAAATATCCTGTCTTGTTGACTCTTACAAATCATCAATACCCATGCTTAATTAACCATTCTCTTGGATTCAACTGATACAGAAGTTGGACGCTCTGATTTTACATTATTTATTAGTTAGGTTCAAGCACAATGATACCATGAGATTCACTCGCATTGGTTGCAAAATAAACATCATTCTTGCTCTGAAAATTGAATGACCTGAAAATTTATTGCAAACGAATTATTTTTTCTGTCAAACGAATATTTTTCTGAAGTTTTAACGTAATTCAATTCACCTCTATTCTTTGGAACCAGTAAAGAAAATACCTTATATTGAGTCATAATCATTTTAAGATGATTTGACGGTTACAACATCAGCTATAAATACCACCTGCATAATGACACATTCATCATCATAATACTAATAATAGCAAAATAACAACACTATTAATAAATTAAAAGTCAGAAATGAAAATCAAAACGATTGCAGTTATGGCGATGCTGCTGATGCTAGTGACATTGTCAACAGCTTTGAATCGACCTCGCTATTACGGCGGTGGTGGCGGAGGATACAGAGGCTATAGATCAGGCGGTGGCTATTATTCTGGAGGAGGAAACGGTGGAAATGGAGGAAACGGAGGAAACGGAGGTAATGGTGGTGGAACCGGAAATGGAGGAAATGGTGGTAATGGAGGAAATGGAGGCAATGGTGGTGGTTTTGGTAATGGTGGAAATGGAGGCAACGGAGGAAATGGAGGAAATGGTGGGGGCACTGGAAATGGTGGCAATGGAGGAAATGGTGGTAATGGTGGTAACGGAGGAGGAGCAGCTGCTTTTGGATCAGGATTCAGAAGGTGGTAAAAAGGACTCTATCTTGAAGATCTAAGGCTGAGAGGATTAAGAAGATAATAAGAGAAGTACTACTTTAATGAATAATATTAACCTATAACAGATAACATTAATATATTTCATGAGTCGTCATTTGGCATACATTCATATTTTTTCTTTATCGAAATGTGTTTCATGCAATATGGCTACCATTAATGAGTGACACATTGCTTTCGAGCGATGAATCTGATTAATTTTTCTGAGAAACCAATAAGATATAGAATTAGAAATAAATACTTATTTATTGCCGAAGATTTAAATGTACGATTGCTTCGAAGAAGATTCCAGAGAACGAGTTCCGGCTTTTGAAAACTCCGGATTTTGGAGAGAAAGGACAATTGTGTTTCTTGTCATATATTTGTCCGTATTTTAAAAAATTCTTATTTGAGATAGATAAAACCGAAATTCTTTGAAAAAATAATCGAAAGCACAACTCATATCTATAGAATAATCTTCCATGAATTCTAAGACGAAGATCAATATTTACAAAATATATAAAAACAAAATATACTTTTATGAACACCATATCATTAAAAATCAAAATCTTATTCTCATACTGCAATTAATTTCAAAGTCATATTAAAAAACGAATATAATGCTACTTTAAGACTACTTTATTACTACTTTATTCCCTTCCTTATTACTCTCTCTCTCATGAGAGACGAGCTTCGTAAAATGCCATCATAGCAATTAATTGAGAATAATCTTAAATGAAATGACCATTGGTTCACTATTGAAAGTGAAAGAAAAGAAGAGGAATGTCTATGTTTCTGAGTTATCTTGACTATTGAGAATTCTTCCCTTAATTTCAATAGATCAAAGAAAAAATGAAGAACTGCGGCTTCAGATTATTGGTTTTTCTTAATCTAGATATGAAACTTTTAAGCTTAAAATTATGTTTTTTCTTCTAAATTTGTTTCGAAAATTAATTTTAAGTAAAGTCAATCTGACTGATTATGAAAGTAGCAAATATCCCTGCGAAAAGAATGCCCTATTTCGTTGAATTTGATTTGCGAGAGTGAGAACACTATAAAGCTAATCAACTCCTTGAATCATGCGTAATTTATATAAAATACAATAGAGCTATATCTCAACTAATATTAGGGATTACTCTGATCTTGAATTGGTTTGAAAGATTAGATTCACTCTTATTGTATAATAATAAAAATCGTTCTTGCTCTTAAAATCAATAATCTAAGATTTTCCGTCTAACGATGAATCATAGCTGTTTTAGTGTCATCGTTTAGCCCTATATTAATTAGAACCAGAAGTAGAAAGTTCTGTTTATCGTACCATAATCATTTTAAGATTATTTGCCTGCGACATCATCGGCTATAAATACCACCTGCATATTGACATTCATCATCATAATAATAATCACAATAACACTCAAGCAAACAAACCAATCAACAAAGAAGTCAGAAGAAATGAAAATGAAAACAATTGCAATTATGGCGATGCTGTTGATGCTAGTTACATTATCAACAGCTTTGAATCGACCTCGCTATTACGGTGGTGGTGGCGGAGGATACCGAGGTTACAGAGGAGGCGGCGGCGGTGGCCGTGGCTATTATTATGGAAATAAATTCGGTGGAGGAGGAGGAAATGGTGGCAATGGAGGAAACGGAGGAAATGGAGGTAACGGTGGTGGTGGAAATGGAGGCAACGGAGGAAATGGTGGTAATGGTGGCAATGGAGGAGCGGCTGCCTTTGGATCAGGATTCAGAAGGTGGTAAAAAGGATTCCTTCTGCTTAAAGTAAGAATATAATAATATTGAAGAACTACTTTAATGGATATTATTAATAAGATCAGGAAAAAAAACGAAAAATAAAATTAATCCTATATTCATCTTCATGCTCGTCGTTTTTTTTTTGATTTCGAAGTCACTTCCACTTCATAATTTGAGCTGATCCAGACATATATCATACCTGAAATCTAAAATAATCCATTAATTAAAGCAATGCAAAGTTCAATTTCACCCAACACAAGAGACTGTCTAGATATGCAAACGAATGAATTCATGCCAATATCTGAAAGATCGACTCATCGACTCAAAAAAACAATGAATGGGTCATTTGCATGATATTATTTTCATGTACATTCAGTTTACGATGTCTCCTTACTTATCTCAAGATTCTGGAAAAAACTACGTTACCTAGCCATTTTTGATAATTTTTTTTTGGTAGCCAAAATTTCAACAGTAGGAGGCTCTATAAGACTTTTCCTATTATATGACTGAGAAAGCACCTTCGAGTCTCTTCACAGAGCAATGGGTAGCGCGAATTTTAATTGAAAGTCTTTCATACAGTTCCTACCGCTAAATCGAGAGTTCAACTCCATTCGATCAGTCATTGACTTTTG
>ENA-UOTX01001919-UOTX01001919.1-compost-metagenome-genome-assembly--contig:-NODE-1919-length-12311-cov-18.244483_pt1 | contig 12311 bp, 11 predicted proteins | sample MGYA00238143_ERZ746982 | MGnify/ENA primary metagenome ERZ746982 (study PRJEB28758, sample SAMN06268862) | compost metagenome | isolation source: single cell | place: USA: California, Emeryville, Joint... | reverse complement strand
ATGGAGCTGAAGATCGATTGATGTACACCCAATATAATTTCGTTCTGACTCCACATCACAACCCTGATTTGGAGGAAGTTGGACATGGCTGGGAGCTAGTCGAACTTACTATCGTCGGTAACTTGAAGGCGCTCGTCTAAGCCGCAGGAAAAGAAGACTATCAGCATAATTTTTCTCACATTTCCTCTCAATTTTCGATCAGTTTTTAATAATTCTGATAGTCATGACAATTCAATGGCTAGAATGCGAACAACCGAAGAAATTCTTTTGAAATAGTTTAGCTAACAGTAATAGAATTAGGACGTGGTATATTTTTCTGTTGAATACTCTGCGTATTTATTCAGTTAGGAGTGTTTCTTCTTCGTAAATGCGCGTATATTCAACTCTCTCTATCTCTCTATTACAAATATAAACTCATACTTAATATTGTCCGATTTCATACGAATTTAAGCTATACTCATTTATTAGTCATTGCGGCTCTGCGATAATTGTGTATACTAACTAATAATAATGCAAAACCAATAATTGTATATAATACTGCTAAAACTAACGAGAGTTTCTCGTATATCCAAGGAGACCAAACTGACTATGAAGGCGTCGATTTGTCGGCACTATTGTGGATTTTATAGGCGATTTGAAACTAGATTTGGATGTACGATTATCAAAGGACGAGTTTTACAAATAAATTTTGCCGTTTCACTTATCGTTCTCTTAAAATAAGGCAAACAGCGAGTCCTCGCTGTGTGCTGAGTTCTTTGACTCACCCTATGCATTAAAAACTGTTTATTACGTTGATTTGAATTTGCTGGAATCGGTCGAGATAATCCCCAGGCGCTTTCCTCGCTTCATCTCATTATTGAATTCAATCATTAATTTCAAATAGAGTTTCTCGACATCCAGCACGCAGTTAGCCAGCGTGGTCTCTGGCAATTTTTTTAAATTGTTGCTGTAGGTTTCTACTGAAGGCTTATCCAGCTCTAATAAGTAATCCCAGAGTTTCATCGTCCTTTCGGAAGCACTGTACAAAAAAAAGGTAATAATATGACGCGTTGTTCGTAAAAGGAGAGCTGTTACTTTGTAGGAGGTCTGAGATTGCGTGTAGTTTCAGTTAGTCGATTGAGTACAATATCCATATCGAGAATTACGTCGGAAGATTCATTCACGAAAGCAGAGTATGATTTCAACAGCTGCAATATTGTTTGATTTCGTGACTGACTGGCGTTTTCTAGCGAAGATTCAGGATACAAGGCGTTCAATCTACGATCTTCTTGCGGTTCATTTTCGATATCCATCTTCTGCAACGAAGGTTCTTTTGAAATGATTGGCTGGTTCGCGTTTTCTGGGAAATTGGTGATGTCCTCCATTACTAGCAGATATTAAGCCATAAGAAAGCTGCGTCTAGCTTACCAGCCTGCTTATAATCCATGCGATTTCCGAGCTGAAGATATATTAATCTTTTGAAACTGAGTAAAAATAAAGTTTAATTTGCATTCAATTAACGAGCAAATAGCGCCTTTAAACACATGATTTCTTCTGCGATAAGAATATACTCAAAATTGTCTACATACTTCACACATTGTAACTTTAAAAAAATCTCTGGGATTTCTATTATACAGTAAAAACACTAAGGAAAATTAAGATAAATAAATAAAAACTGCAATGTATTGCTTGGATAACGATATTTTTTATGCATCTCCGAATAAGCTGAACCGGCCCTTGTCTGTAACACAGCTCATATTAGTGTTGAAATTAACCGGTTTGTCTTGACAGTCATTTAAGGTTGGAATCGTTGGTAGTATCTTTGGAGTGGTAGCTTGGCTTTGAGTCGGCGTCTTCCCTTTGTAATTTTTCACTTCGTGAAGTCCCTTCACAGAGAAAACCTTCGGGTATTGATGACAAGCAATGCCTTCTGTTCCAACATCCTCATTGATGTCGTCTACAAGTATATTAAGTTCTCTTGGTTTTATGTCAATACGTCCTCTCTGAAGCGTAACTGTTGGCTTTGGTTGTTGAACCATCCTGCTGCTTAATAACACGCTGTCGGAGTCTTTTTCCCCTCTCGCGAGGCTGCAATACACCAGCACAGGCTTCTCTTGCTGCATTGTACAGCTACCGCGACCGACTGGAGAGACATATGTTCCAATAAAGCTCTCAAAAGGGCCAATATTTGGATCGATTCTGAGATGAGCGAATCTCGAATTCTTATTGAATTGAAAGGTCTTTTTAGAGTTGCTCATCTCTGGAGCTTTAGTCAAGCCGCTTTCTTTGAGATTTGCGTTGGTGACTCCCTGAGAATTCCTCACGGTTGATGGGATACGCTGATGAAGATTATTTTGTTCTACTTGAGCAGTTTCTTTATTATTCTGGAGATCCAACTTAATTTGGACGGCCTCTTGCTTTAGTAGAGGGTTAGTGGAGACAGGGTCTTCAAGCCTCGCCGCCTTTAGCAAAGCAGGTCTATTCTCGACCATCTTTGGCTCGTTGGTGATAGCGTTTCTTGTTTGTTGTTTTGTGTCTAAGTTCTCTTCTGGCTTAAGAGACACCAATTTGAATTTACTAAGAAGGTTGTTCCAGTCATATATGTAATTCAGTGTCCAGTTATTATCTTTCATGACCTTTTGGAAGAGACCTCTGAGGTACTTGTAGTCAGGAGTATCAACAAAGCCGAGTTTTTTAACATAGTTCATATATTCTTCAAACTCCTTAGGGAGGTCCTCGCAAAGCACTTCAATAGGGATATGAGCCTTTGCATCAGCAATCAGTTTATATTTTTCGGCTTTGGTTTGACCTTGCAAGTTCTGCCAAGGCAAACTTCCCTTCAGAAAATAAATCAACAAATAGCCAATTGACTCCAAATCGTCTCGTCTGCTTTGCTCTACGCCTAAATGTGTCGCTAAGCTAGCGTATCTAGCAGTTCCTACAAGACCCTTCTTGTCATTGTAAGGAATATGCTTTCCTGTGGACAAATCGATATATCTCTTCGAAAGTCCAAAATCGATTAAATACACTGTTCGTGGGTCCCGAGAAGCGTTACCGATCACGAAGTTCTCAGGCTTGATATCACGATGCAGGTAGCCGCGAGAATGGACGTACTCGATCCGCTTGAGCATCTGATCAGCGATCTGAAGCGTAGTCTTCAGCGAGAATTTTCCGCCGCATCTTTTCATAAGTCTTTCGAGATTTGCTCCGAGTAATTCTAACGCAAGCACCGAAAAATTTTCCTCTTTGGCAAAGCAAAATACTTTAGGAATCCCTGGAGCGCCTCCAATCTCGGATAGTACTTTACCCTCGTTCCAAAGAGTCAAAGGTGTAGAGCGTTCATTTGTGTCTTTGGGACGATTCTCGAATTTCAAGGCCACATGTTCAAGTTTTTCAGTATCAAAGGCCTTATAGATTTGACCGAAAGATCCTGCGCCAATCTTCTCAGCGACTTTGAATCGTGCGAGCTTAGTCGAAGAGAGATTAAAGCATGGTTTAGATGGTTTTGATTCTTCATTGGGTTTTCTATTGTTTGATTGAGGTTGAGCTAAGTTTTGAAGCATTTTTCTGTTGGTGATAGGTTTGTAGAAAAGTTCTTATAAAGTAATCCGTGTTTAGCGGAATTAGTTTTTAATATGCTAATGCTTCTGCTGAGAATTTATAGACATTGATTTAGCGTTTGAGGGCTTAACTCAAATTAACCGATATATTCTGAGTAAACAAAAAGCGATATGTGTTCAACTTAGTTTAATTTAGCTCTCAGAACGGGATTTAATCCCTGCGTTCCCGTTGGAATAAATTGAATTTTGACTAACAATTTGCATCGGGAAAGGAGAATAGTCTGCTTTGTACTTGATTTTATGACCAAGTGGGTTGATAAGAAGAAATTGATATGGAAGAGTGTTTTTGCGAGGACAGCTTTAGTAAGAGTTGGATGAATTGAATTTTCTGTAAGCATTCTGAGAGTGCCAAAAATGTTTTCAGTAAGAGAAATTTTTAATAGTGAATTGAGAATTTTTCCTGAGAAGAAAAGTTAAGAATTAGCTAATTGCGACTGGAAAATTTTATCTAGATATCAGAAACACACAAACCAAGGAACAACAAAGTGGAAATGTGCTATTAAACACAATACAATGAATTTCATGATACAATTGAGGGGTGAAAAAGCAATTAACTGTCAACTGCTGTTCACTATGAGGGTATTGAAGATATGATCTTTCTGTTTGAGAAGAAAGTAGCTCAAAACGGTTCCATTTCTTTTGCATTTGCACACATTATGAGTATCTTTAACAAGGAATCAAGTTCAAAAACAGAACGAAATCTTATCATGGGATTTTCTGTCTGTGTATAGACTGTCAACAGATTATTTCAACAGTGGTGCTCTCTCAGCATATGTTTTTCAAAAGGTGAGTGTTAATCGTATCTTCCCACAAAGAGCTATCGATGAAGATTTCAACAATTATCATCATATAGTAGATCTCAGCTATCTTCGAATTACAGCTTAAGAAAATATCTTATCTTCCTACATACAATAAAATTTTTAAAAGCAAGATCCTCAAACTTTGCTTATTTTATCAGACTATCCCAAAGACTCTCCTCAATGTTCAATTTGGGAACCTTGCAAAAGCATCTTCTTAAGCCACTGATTCCAGTCATCAAAATTTCTGGAGCAATCTCTCACGAACAGTACTCAATCCTCTCAAATTCCCATTGAATCTTTTTTCAAGAACATCAAAAGTCGCTTGGAGTCTCAAAAATGTCAACACTTCTCGCTCGAAAGCCTTAGCTGTCGTGGTTAACTCTCCAGGTATGCACTCCACCTCGAAAGCATAATCTCAAGTTTCAAATAGGAGGATCTGCTGCTCAAAGCGAGCTCATTTGTGGAAAGTTAAAGCATTTTTGCCATGAGCATAAACTCCCATTATATACCTTCGCTGAAGACATTGCTGCCTCAGGTGGATACTACATCCTTTGCATTGGTAACTCCACAAAACACTTTTCTAAACTTGAAAAACTTGGGACATATAGGTGACAAAGTCTTTGTCGACCCAAGCTCTATCGTGGGTAGCGTCGGAGTCGTCGCTTTTACAACTTTCGCGAAGAAAGCCCTTGAGGAACACAAGATCAAAGTGAAAAATATCGTCTCTCGAGAGTGAAATAAATGAACTTTCATCATTTGTTAAACAAAATTATTGGACTTTAGAGAGCTTTTGAGCTATCGATACAACCCTTTCAAAGATGGTTTAACCGAGGATGACAAGAAGGTCACTCTTGACATCCTAAAGGCAGTCCATGAAGATTTTATTGAGCATGTTGAGGCGCATCGTAAGAAAAAAATTACCCTTGATGACGCAAAGCGCAGAGAGATTATCTACAACGCTGATGTCTTTAATGGAAAGAGAGCTGTGGAACTCGGGTAAATTTGTTGAAGGAGGAAGCTGTTGCAATAATATTTCGTCTATAGATTGGCAGACAAGCTCGGTAATTACCAAAATGTGCTTTTTAGAGATTTCCCTGATGCGAAAATCGTCAATGTAACTTCAAAGACGACGGCTGAGAAATACGCAGAGGCATTCCAATCGAAAATGAGTTTTTTCAATTCAGAACAGAATTTCCTCTCGATGACACCTGAGCAGCAAATCAAAGAGCTTGTCTCGAAATACAAAGATGAGATCACCAAGTAGATACAAGCGGTGCGGTTTACATAATTAAAGAGAAAGGAGAAGAGTTAGAGAGTCAGATTTCGAATTAGGTTTTGAATTAGTTTCTTGTCCTAATACCAGATCTCTGATGTTTCTTGCACGTGTATTGCCTACACAATCTGATATGAAAATTCGCTTTGTGCATATACATGCTTGATGGGTATCAAATCTGAGCTCTACTTCGAACATCAATTCTCTTACCTAACACTACGTCTCTATTCTATAGAAAAGCAAGCCAATAGCTAACTTATAATACAAAGATTGAGTTGCCATTCAACTAGCAAACAAACGTCATTTAGCTAACAGGATAAATGCTAATTTCCTAATGAGCTAAACAAGGGAAAAACAGAATTAATTTAACGAGAAAAGTTTTTCTTTAGGAAACGCAGTAACAGAAATATTATTGAGTTCAGTGAATTGCAAAATTCCAAGTATTCAAAACAATGAACATGAATTAACTTGCTACTTACTTACTTGGTTGTTTTGTTTTAGCATTCTCTAGTAAATCACCAAATGTTTCTTTCTTGTTGAGGAGACCTAATCACCAGTTAAATACACAGTTCTCTAAAAAAGGAGGGTACCCATAGGAATTAGTCTATCAACATGATTCTTTTCGAAATTCTTGTATTCAGAGATTCTTGTAATTGCTTGTTTTAGCTTCGGGTCTTTAACAATTGCGGAATTTCTGTTCTGAAGCTATAAGATTGCGAATTTAGTTTGGGACATTCAACAAAGTGAAATTACATGCTCAGTCAAATGCAAGAAATTAACTTGAAGCTCTCTGACGAAATCGACAAGCTTGTCGTGCTTTGTGGATAAATCAATATAGCTCTCAACCGCTTTATCGAGGTTCTCTTGCACCTTTTTCCTCTCTCGCGTTTGGGTATAGAGTTCTGTGTTGAGGAATTTCTTTTCTTTCTTCAGATCATAGAGTTCCTTTGAGAGCCATTACAATCAGCGTTTGGAGAGCAGAATTACCTTCGTAGTCGGGACAGCGCCTTTCATCGGACTAATAGACCTCATTTTACTAAAATCAGGTGACTCATTCATCATCGTTGAACTCTTGACAGGTGTTCTATAGATCGTATCACCTTGTTTTTGAGCGGTCTATTGATTTCAAATATTACATATAAAGTTGCCTCCAAGAAGTGTAATGGTATTACATTTCTTTGAGGAGAAAGCTTCGAGCCGCTTCCATCCAAAATCATATTCCCTCCAATTTTGACGTATCCAGGAACTTCGGACCTTCCAAGGCCTTGATTTGGTGGGCCAGACTGCTTTATCGTTTTTTTCGGAGAGATGCCCATTTCACCACCAGCTTTTTTTTCTTCTCGCATTTTCAAGAATTCCAAAATCAATAGTTGGATGAAGATGATAGAGTTAATTCTATTCAAAGCAATCAGTCGTATCAAAGTCACTTCTTCTTACGTTTTTTTAAGAAATCGATCATTTGAATGCGAAGCCTCTTGAACAATCGCGTAGTTTAAGCTTTCCAACGCTTTACTATACTGAGTATCATCGAAAATTCTATTTGCGAGGACCACCCAATGGTCAAGATCGAGCTCATAAGGCTCTAAATCATAGAATTTGTTTTGATAGTCGCCAACAAAATGTTGCAGCAGAATTCTTCGAGCTCTAAGGTACAGAGTAATGACTTCACGAGGGTTTTCTTCCTTGAAAAAATATTGGAAAATCTTGGGCTCCTGATAAATTTTCGCATGGACGTCGAGCGAATATTCAAAGGACCATGCAAAGCGATTTGATTGGTAAGTAAATTCATACTTGGTTGTCTAATAGATTGATTGTGTTAAGACATTTCTTTTCGAAACTGTCGGGAAATTACCGCGTATTTGACAAAATATTCACTGAACCTGGTTATTTCTGTCTGGTTGAGGTAATTTTGACAGATATCAAGCAAAATTGCCGTCAATGTGTCTTTTGGGATAAGATCCAGCGCCTAATTTCGGTAGAAGAATCAGAAAACATGGTTATAGTTGTCGAAAGATCACGTTTAGAGTGTTTTTTGGCTTTTTGAAGCCGCTTTTTTCAAGCTGCTCCCGGAGCGCTGTTGAGCTAACATTTGCAAAAAATTGCGACATAGGTCGTCCGAATTTATTTTTCAGTTAAATTTTATTTCTTTGCTACTTATTATTCTTCGCTTATACCAAGTGTCAAAAGATATCTATTTTCTTTTGTTCTCTCCTTTGATTATAATAGCAGTCAGTCTTATAGTATCTCTACTGAATAATATTTGACGCCATTATCGGCTTCTTGCAAAGTAGAAATGAGAATTATTTTAACGTATTTTCTGTTGATAGATAAGATCAGCAATTTCAAATCAATAACTCAAGAATTAAAACCCCTTTTAAGCCGAAGACACTGGTGAGTTCGTCCAGAAAGGATTTATCAAAATTTGGCTGTTGAGCACTGCAAACTTGAACTCATCAAAGTTTAATACGCCATCACCGTTTGCATCTGCTTTCGCGAACACTTCAGTGACGGTTTTTTCCAATTCGTGAGTGCACAGATTCATGCCTCGAGTCTTTGCGCTCGTGGCAACCAACTGAGTCATTTCTTGGCGGTCAATGTACCCGTTATGATCGATATCATAGGACATAAATGCGAATTTAAGCTTATCTTCGAGGTTGCCGCTCTTTATCAGCGACATCGCACAAACAAAGTCTCTAAAATCGATCGTCTTGGAGTTTTTATAGTCCAGTGCACGGAAGATTGCTTCGATGGTGTTGATATCACTGATGAATCCCCTAGTATTTGCGTTAGAACTTCCATTGAAAGATTTGCTTTTACTTCATGATGTCCATAAATTCCTGGAAATTGACAGTACCATCAGCCTGGTTGGCATTTCTCTTTATCGTAGTTTGCACGAAAGAGTCATATATCTTTTCAAGTTCTGCTCTGGTAAGGCTGGTCTTGTTTCCCAGGTCTTGGAGCAGGTTATCTTTGTTCAACAGATTGGTTGAGTTCCCTGAAAATATGTCAACTATAGGGAATTAGAGAGGTTAAATGAGTTTGTGAGCAATCTTACATATTTTGTCAGAGAAGAGGTTTGACGGTTTAAATGTCGAGATGTTGATTCCATCACCCAGTTTAAGCAAAGAATTTGGAGAATTAACTATCAGTTTCACGATAATTTTGTCAATTGGAGTTGCTGTCGAATCTCGGAGGCCTTTTTGAATGGCTTTTTGAAGCACAGTGTCCGTGTCGATTGTGATCTGGTCGTTGAATTCGTCGATGTAGTGGAGTGTAATGGGAGAACGCTGATATCGATGTTCGATCTAATAATGATGAATCGCAATGAGTTAGCAGTTCCAAGCATTTTTATTATACCTGAAGGAGTAATTCCATGAGTCCGATGTTTGAGTTGACTTCAAGTACACGGTTATCACCATTAGGGAAGTTTTCCTTAGAGAAGCAACGTATTTCCAAAGTCTTCTGAGTGGGCATTTCAACAGTCATCTGATTGCTTTTGACTGCATTGTCAACCTCTAAAAACTTCTTCTCTAGTGCGGCTATATAATATAAATCAGGTCAAACTTCGCCCTCATGACTCGTCTAAAAGCATACCTCCAAGCTCAGTAAGATAAAGGACCATCCTCGAGGTTATGTCCGCAATTGGAGCGTTTTTGAATAAAGTGAGACATTCTGCTAAATACTTCACGACTAACTTGAAGAACTAAATAACAAAAGCGAGGTCATCTCTGGTGCTCTAAGCAAAACAATTTACCTCGGTGATATCCGATGCAAGACGCTTGTACTCGATTTTTTTGTCCTTGATATCCGCGAAGATAATGTCTAACACACCCTTCAATTTGTCAAAGTTTCCTTGCTCAAGAAGTGTCCTCATCACGTTGGCATATTCGGCTATGTTAGTGATTCCTGAGGTAAAATTGAGGAGGTTATCCAACACTTGAAGACTGTCTGTAAGATATTTGAAATTATAAGATGCGTCCAAATAGCCGTAAATTTCCGAGAGGAGAGAGTCATAGTCTTTGAATCCTTGCAAGTTTGAAAAGAGAGCCTTGACGACTCCAGCTTCAAGCAACATCCTAATGAAAAATGAAGCGAATGGCGCAGCATCTAAGCTTACTTGTTAAAATCTCCATTTTGAGAGCTGAGAATTTTGAGGGTTTTTACGCAGGTCCATCTCACATTTGAGTCTTCGTACAGAATTTTTACGATATTTGCGATCACACTGGAGTCGAGGATGTACTATAATACATTATAATTTAGTTATGTTCCAACAAAAAATGAGCTTACCCAAGCATATCCACGGTTGGCTAATAATGTGATGAGATCGCAAGCTTCAACCCTCACGTTTGCGTTCGCAAAATGCAGCAGTTCACTCAACAGCACAAGCATTTTCTGCTCCACGCAGTACTGGCATTGCAACTCATTGTTCAGAACTATAGTTTTTAAGCAGTACAGCGCTGATCGCTTGACAAGCACGTTGTTATGCGTAAGCATCTTAACGGCTCTTTCCCAAATGCTCGTATTGCTGAAATTCAACTCAATCTGAGGGAGCAGGTAACTCAAACCCAAGAGAGAGTTGGAAAGGATGTCAATATCATCCTTCCAGAAGAGGAGCCAAGAGAACGCTTGCACCAAACTCAGCGTAGTTTTTGACAATTCTGCAGACAGCATTGACTCGCCTTTCCTGTTTGGAACTGCAGCGATCAAACTCAAAGTTAGTGACATGCGCTGCACCAGAGAAATCGGACTCTCAGTGTTGATAGAGTCGCAAAGGACCTGCACACCTCCCAAGGAAACGATGAGATCACGAATATCAGCGGAGTTTCGGACCAAAAACCCGACAGCCAAGACCGCCTGCTCTTTCACTTCAATGCAATTGGATTGCGTTAACTTGAGGCAGCTTTGAACGACGCCATTATTTCCGAGCAGGATTTTATGGAACATTTGGCTTGGATGAAGGATTGAAGTTTCTGGAGTGTTAGCGATGCGAGGTCCCGGAGCAAAGATCGTGACAATTTTAAGGCACTCCCAAAGAATATTAGGGTTTTCAGTGTTGCCAAGAATGTAGCAGATTTTATTTATCAGGTTCGAGTTGACGATAAGGTCGAATATTCTGATGATATGGTTGGAGATTTCGAACCTTTCCGCTGGAGTCTTGAAAACGTGAACGATCAAAAGCAAATTGACGGTATTTTTCAAGCCTTCGAGAACCACATTACCATCGTCGGAATGCACTTGCTGGAATTAAATTTAAAAGTTGGGATTATTTAATTTTGAGCGGTTTTTACCTGGACAATCACGCTGAATTTGTCAAGGAGCTTTTGATTCTCCTGGTAAAAGAACCATTTTTCCTCATTTGTATGGTTGGATTTCGTCCATAAAAAGTCCCAAGCCTCGATACGATCTTCTAAATGAGCGTTTTGCTCGGTATTGAGAGCTTGGATAAGATAAGCATTCTTGTCCTGGTTAAATTGCATGAAGAAGTTTGCAAGGTTCAAATGCAAGATTTTCCTTTCCTATTCCAGAATGTTGATTAGTTGGGTGTTTTAAGCGTTGATTCGCTTACTGTTGGATTGGAGCCGTGTGATGAAGTGAAGTAATTTGAGGACTTTAGCCATTCGTACATAACTTGGAGGAATTCTTCCCAAGTAATGACGCCATCGCCATTCAAATCGATCTTTTGGATGATTTTGAGAGCTTCATCTTTGCTAATTTGGGCTGAAGAGTGCGCGAAAACTTTTTAGGAGCGCTGAAATTTGAACTGTTTTACATTTAGAGAGTTTGCTCATGATGTTCGCGATTTCGTTGTACGAAACCTCACCGCTTTTGTCCGCGTCGACGATCATGTACATTTCCCGAATCTCATCGATTTGCTGCTGACTGAGCAGGCCGGAGGTAATGAGAGTCTTTTCCACAGAATTCATAGTTTATAAAAGTATAATTTTTATTTCCTGGATTCACATAATTGAGCGGTGATTTAGTTCAGCTTGATTCAATTCAAATCGAGATCGGTAAAACAAATCATTTAGCTATTATAAGAAGGCGCATCTGATAAGAAAGGTCCACTAATGAAAAAGCTATAGCATCAGTTTCTATAAGCGCTCGAAACAAGGGGTTTTAGAGGATTGTGGCTACTGGCAGAAAAAGACCCGATAGATTTGTGAGAATATGCAGCAGCTACTATGGACTAGCAATTTGATCAATCAATTCTGGAAAATTGTAGCAATCTGCATGTGAGCTATTTATATAGACAACTCCTTTAAAACAAAAATGCCATTTATGAAGTCATGGGTCCCCACTACTCTAAATTGTTTATTCAGAAGTGTTATGTGACTCTTAGCACTAGAATTCAGTATTTTTCGTCAGATAACATAACCCACCTCAGTTGGATGTAAATTCTGCAAATTAACGGCTTATATTTAATGAAAATCCTTCATTATGATCACGTGAATAAATCAACCTCACAAATTCTTTGTAGAAGATACATTATCGAATCCACGTATAACGCTGCAGTACCAAGTTACAAACTAAATAAAATCAAAGCACACACGCGTTTATTGGTCTTTTTTATCAGGAATTCCTCCAACATCTGGCTTTGATCGTTCACGTTTTCAAGACTCCAGCGGAAAAATGGTTCTT
>ENA-UOTX01001918-UOTX01001918.1-compost-metagenome-genome-assembly--contig:-NODE-1918-length-12314-cov-2.141701_pt1 | contig 12314 bp, 12 predicted proteins | sample MGYA00238143_ERZ746982 | MGnify/ENA primary metagenome ERZ746982 (study PRJEB28758, sample SAMN06268862) | compost metagenome | isolation source: single cell | place: USA: California, Emeryville, Joint... | reverse complement strand
GGGCTTTGGGAATCGTGGTTTATACTGGAGAAGACACAAAAGTCATGAGGAATGCTGAAATATCTCAAACAAAGCAATCTCAGATCGAGAAACTAGTCAACACAGGAATCATAATGTTGCTTCTTGTCATGCTTCTATTTTGCTTACTTTGTGCCACTGGAAACTACATCTGGAACGTCATCCACCTTGACTCATCGTCCGTGCACCACGTAGCATACCTATCCAAAAAGTACTCGATCGGTGTCGAAGCTCTCATAAACTTTTTTTCTTACTTCCTGCTGCTAAACACTATGATACCAATCTCACTTATCGTTACCCTGGAGTTCGTCAAACTATTCCAGTCCTTCTTCATAAACAAAGATGTTGACATGTATAACGAAGAAAACGGAAGATATGCTCGTGTTTCAGCCACCACTATTATAGAGGAGCTGGGACAGGTTGAGTATGTTTTCTCCGATAAAACAGGAACACTCACCTGTAATAAGATGGAATTTAAACTTTGTATGATCGGGAATAAACTCTACGGCGACAAATCAGTTCTGAAAATTCAGCCTGCTACTACGACGCCATTGTCCAAAAAGCCCAGCATTCGAGATCTTGACGAAAATGTTGATTATAATTTCGATAACCGTGAGTTAAACGCGGATCTTAGGGGACAGGCTGATGTGGAAACATTAGTTGAATTCCATGGCCACAAAACACCAATAGTCTCACATAAAGTATTAATGAATGAGTTCATGCAATGTCTTTCTCTGTGCCATGACTGCGTTGTTCAGAAAAGCGACGACGGAGACTATCACTTCCATGTAAGAATTTCGTTTATTCTTTGTTTTTATAAAAACCTCGCTCATTGCTAGGGTCCATCACCTGATGAAGTGACGCTTGTTGACTTTGCCAGACGTAACGGCTACTTTTTCAGAGGGGCGCAGCACGGAGCAAGAATTCTGGAGATCGACGGCAAAGACCACCGATTCGAGCTGTTGCAACTCTTCGAGTTCGATAGTGACCGAAAGCGAATGTCAGTCATTGTGAGAGACAGCTCTGGGGTAATCAGGCTTTATGCTAAGGGCGCAGACGTGGTGATCAAAAAGCGTTTAAGCAAGGAAGTCTCTCAGAATTTCTTGTCGAAGACTGATGCTTACGTGGACGCTTTTTCATTAAAAGGTCTTCGAACACTTCTTGTTGCTATGAAAGTCATAAGCAACGAAGAATACGCAGAAATAGCGTCACAAATCAACGCGGTCATTGATACACCAAATCGTGAAGAGAAAATAAGTAAAATTCTTGTTTGATAAGAAAAATGAATCTAATAACAAAAAAATTCACAGAGGAAATAGCAGAGAAAATTGAAGTGAATCTCACTCTGATCGGCTGCACGGCGGTTGAAGACAAACTTCAGGACCAAGTTCCTGAAACCATCAGAGATCTTCTTCGAGCAAGTAACAACCTTGTTGAATCAATAAATCTAAACTATTGTTGCTAGATATAAAAGTTTGGATGCTTACTGGCGATAAGCTCGAAACAGCTGAAAATATTGGAAGATCCTGCAATCTAATTCTGCCGAATTTCGAAGTTTTCAGAATCACTGAAAAAATTCATGAGGAGGTGGAACAAAAGCTCAAGGAGGTGAAAGCGAAATCAGATGAATTCTTTGAAAAACAAGTACCAAAAGCACTTCTCGTCGAGGGTTAAGCCTTGAGTAAGATTGTTTTCACAATCTGTTAGTAACAATTTTTTTTCCTTAATTAAAGCTGTTATTTGGGAGAACGAAAGCCTGAAAAAAGATTTCTTTGAAGTATCCAAAGAGTGTGAGTCTGTTGTATGCTGTCGAGTTAATCCAAAACAAAAGGCTGATGTCGTCCGTCTTATTAAAGACAACCTTCATAAGGTGACTTTAGCCATTGGTGATGGTGCAAACGATGTCAACATGATTCAAGCCGCACATATTGGTGTAGGTCTATACGGACAGGAAGGAATGCGAGCTGTCCAAGCTTCTGATTTCGCTATTCCTGAATTCAAGGCGCTTTGGAGACTCCTTTTTGTTCATGGACGATGGTGCTATATTAGAGTTGCTGAGATGGTGCTGTATTTCTTCTACAAGAACATCGTTTTTACCCTTCCATCGTTATACTTCGCTTTCATATCAGCTTTCTCTGGCCAAACTTTGTTTGACAGTTGGTACATGTCGCTTTATAATACTATCTTTACGCTGCTGCCTGTGGTCACAAAAGCCTGCTTTGATCAAGATGTTTACTTCAAAAAGACAGTTTATGAGCACGCTGATGGAACCAAAGTCGCTAAAATTACCGAACTAACTAACGTGAAGAAATCGTATCCACTCCTCTACTCTACAAGCTTGCAGCTCAAACTTTTCAATTCTAAATCCTTCACGGCTTCAGTGATTAAGGGAGCTTTCCACAGTGTTGGTATCTTCCTCCTCTCGTATTTCAGTCTCGATCGAGCAATTATCCATTCCGAAGGAACGAGTGGCGATCTCTGGTACTTCAGTATTGTAATTTTCACCTCAGTGATATTTGTAAGTCTCATTACTTCTCGGCTTTTTTTCATAAAATTAATTTCAATAGGTGGTTGATCTCAAATTGGCGATATACACAAAATACTGGACCGTTCTCATGTGGATAGCATTAATTGTCACTAGTCTTGGATTCTATATTGCATACGTTTGGTTTGGAGACACTCTCGACGACTATCCGATTGCAAGGACAGCCTACGTCGTGTTCACAACCCCACACTTTTATCTCATTGTGCTGATGAATACATCAATCGTTTTCTTGCTTGAGGCAATGTATATCTACGTGAAAAAGGAGCATTACACTGAAGCGCCTGACTTTATCATTTCGCTTGTGAAATCCAAGAAAGAGCAAGACCACATGAAATTTAGCAGGATCGAAGAAGAGATACTTGAAGAAAGAAGGAAGAAAAACATGCTCATTCATGAAAAGTCGGTTGAAATGGGAAGACGATGTAATTTTTTTCTTTTTTGCCAACAAATCTTAGGTGAATTTTTCAATAGCAAACAGAGGTTCCAGAAGCCCCACTAAAACCATAGATATGACCACCTCAGAAAAATTTGCTAGCAATAGAGAGAGTGCGATCCCTCACGAGCCTTCAAAGACTCTCAACCTTACAAATCGAATTTTAGTACCTGCAGCCAAAGAAACAACAACAATTCATTTAGAAAATTCAAATAATCATCAAAGCATATATATGGGAGATGACTTATCACCAGATCGATTATTACAGAAGATTGAATACCCACAGCTGGAATCAAACGAAAAGCGTGGCATTGAGCTGCCTAATCAAATATATTCTCCTCAGTCTAAGGGTAGTGCGCAATCAAATATACCTCAAGAGCTATTTACAGAGGAGAGGATGACTCCAATTAAAGAAAATATGATTCATCGATCCAATATCTCTCATAGAAATTCTGAGGATGATAACTCGAAATACAGTAATAATCACCACAGTAAATTTGAATAGATTTTTCAAAGCAACAACTGAATTTAATGACCCAAAAAGAGTGGTGATGTAGTTAAATGACATCGTTAACTTTTTTTTTATGTGGTTCAGCAAAATTTGTCAATTTATCGATATATATATAGATTGATTATTTCATATTCATCGCAGAAACATATCATCATTTATTTGTGACCCGTCTTTCTGGTATCAAACAAGAGTTTGAAACTGATATTCCTTTTCTTTTTTTTCCTTCAATGATTAATCGAATTATTTTCACTTTTTAATGTCCGCGTCACGATTCTTGAAATAAATTTACCTCGCCAAAATAAGAATTTCAACCACCTATTTCTATGCATTCCAAAGGCTGACGAGATATACATCATCCTTATCTATTTAGATTTTTTTTAGCTAAACTTATTGGATAGATACGTTAATTCGGACAAGGATTGTTTTCAGATAAATGATAGATAAACGTATTTAACGAGCATTTTTAGTTTGAGCAAGTCGAAATCTTAAAACATCTCTTTAGAAAAGCTTGAGTTTCTTTTTTGCTTCAGTTTGCTTCCATTTGGCTTGGGTTTGGAACTCTTCCCATTTCATTTTGAATAGCCTTTCAAACTCTGAGTAGCTCAAATATTGCTAGAGAGACAGGTAAATATCAAAACTAAAACTAGCTAAATTAGTTTACTTCTCTCTTCGTTGGATCAACACCTTTTGGGAAAGGAGGTTTCGTCAACAGCTCATATGAATAAACAGTTCCAGCAGGGCTAGTTTCTTGTGTAGTAGTTTTGACACCTTCTTCCTAAAGTTGTGCAATTGATTTAAAATTTAAAAATTTTAAACGATGATTTACGATTTTTTGAGCGGCGATTTCTGTGGTTTTCAAAATTGGTTCAGCATTCACCTCGACTTTAGCTTCCATCTTGACTCCAACTTTTTGCGACTTCGTTTCTTCAGGAGCTGGCAATTTATTTTCTGGTTTAGTTTCTTTAGTCTCAGTAGGTTTAGTTGTGGTTTCTTCAGTTTTGATTGGAGTGTTAGTGGTTGTTGTGGTAGTCGTAGTCGTTTGGCTTGACTCAGAGAGCTTCTTCTTCTCATCAGCCTTCAAAGATTTGTACTGTTCATAGCAATCTTTGTGGATATGCTATCATATCATAAAGTGTTAGCACAAACCTAGGAAGCAAAGCATACAATTCCGTCAATGTCATAGTATTCACCGACGATATCTTTTTGGCAAACCCCACACTTCTTTCCAAATTTGCTCTTGAAGCAAGCTTGGTGGTAAGGCTTGTCTTCGTGTGGAACGAATGAGCCGCCTTCAAAAGGCTTACTGCAGACAGCACAGACGAAGCAATCCAAATGATATGTCTTGTTCAAAGCAGAATAGGTTTTATCAAGGATTGGCTTGCCGCAAGTATGGCATTGAGATGCCTTCTTCTTGTAACAGTCATTACAGTGAGGCTCACCGTTGTACTTGTAAAATTGTAGGTCTAAGGAAGTGAGTGGCGAGATGGAATGGAAAAATTGTACGAAAAGCTTACCTCCGAAAGGTTTCTTGCAATCATGACAAACAAAACAGCTTTTGTGGTAGTTCAAGCCAAGGACTTCAACATATTCGTCCTTGATGATCTGTTGGCATCCACCGCAGGTTGGCGAGAATTTCTTGTGATAATCATCTTCGCAGAAAAGCTCATTCTCCATTTCGAAATATTGCTGACCAGCAAGACTAGTTTTGCATATAGAACAGCAAAAACAGTCAGGATGGTAGTTGCGTTCTTCACTCAGAGCAACATATTCGGATGTGATATCCTTTGAGCAGGTATTGCAAAGGAGATTGGTTGCCATTACAGTCTCGCTTTCTAAAAGATTTTTTTTAAATGGAAATTTATTAACAAACGTGCAGAATTAATAATTTTTTTACAACTTAGTTAAGCGACTCATCTAAGATCCTAATCTAACTATCGTTGAATGTTATTCGAAAATCAGCCACCTCTTCATAATCTCTGCTGAAAAGTAGCAAGCGAACTCTGGAGCGGTTTTTCCGGGACCTTACCCTGCATGGTGTTTCATTAAGAGCTTTCCATCTGAAATAGGCAGTAAATTTCATATGTTGTGTAGTGAACTCTAATTTCTATTCATCGATTGGCCAATCCGTTCCGAAAGGTCCTTAGTAACTGGAAAAAATGGATCCCGCTGAAGTAAGTAAGCCGCTACTTTGCAAGCAGGTCAGGATTACATAGGGAAAACGAAAAATATTTCATGACTTTTGATAAGAAATAGTGACATTATACCAGAAGTGAAGTTATCGACTCGATTTGTCTTTTAGGTTGATGTCTGATTAACTTACATTTTGAAACTCGTTTATGTGAAAATAATCAGTCATTGTGTATTTGCATTTCTCTTTTCTTCCTTTCTGGATAAATTTTGTAATGAATTGCAAGTGCAAACCAACTTTTTTTATCTTGCTATTTAATCCAAATATCACAATAAGAATGTCGGAAAAGAAATTTTGAGATTTGAGTTTACTTCAAATAGTTGCTCTATCTGCATCACTTCTAATAGTAATCTGTCTTCGTTCACACAGCTTTATCAGCTGAAAAATTCTGATGATAATTCGGCTCATAAAAGGAATATGAAATAAATAACAAAGATCCCATATATATGAATAAATTAGCAATATTAGCAACAAAAATAATGATGGTGAAACTAATAACAATAATACGATAAATAACAGATACTATTTAGATAAATCGAAATGAAAAACTTAAATAACTACATTATTTTGTAGATTCATCCTCATTCAAATTAGTACGCACGAATCCGTATTTCCATCTTTGGTCTTGTTTTGAAACTCTTCAGTAAGCTCTTGAATAAGTTCTTTGTCGTCTTGGAATCTCTTCAATAACGCCTTCTCCAATCCTTTCTGACTTTTTTCGAAGTTTACAGTGTTCTTTGTGGGTAACGCAAAATTTTTATTGTATTCAATCAGGTCCTCTGTGATAATCGATTTATAAAGAGACTTGTGCAGGAAGTTCTTTAAAAAGGTGAGCTGATAAGAACTGTAGTTTTCAGCAAGCGTCAAAATTCTAAAGTCTTTGGCGAGTATCTGAAGCAAGGGCTGCTTTCCTGCTGTAGCGAGAGTTTCTATAGCTTTTGAATTGAAGGTTGTGAATTGTTCTGACTCTTGCGGATTCTCAGATTCCTCAAAATTATTTAGTATTATCAAAAAGTTTCCCTCTAGAAGTAGTGTATGATATGTCAGCAAAGTGTTAATTGAAAACTTACTTGATTTCTTATTCAATTCAACTAAGAATTCTGAATAAATTCCGTTTGTGTCAGTCAATAGTAGTCTTCCTAAACATCACATGATAAGGTTGATGTACATTAGCTTTTTTTTGCGAGAGTAAGTACCTTCTTTAGTGTGAATTAGTATGCAGGCATCGAAGTCTTGACTGATTGTCGTCGTCTTTAGAGTAGATTTTTTCTAGAAGCACGATCAATTAAACTGAAATAAACATTCAATAATAAGTACGAGCTCTTGCTTAGTGATTTCAATTGGCAGGCCCATCCATGAAGCGAGTTTCTCCATCAGGGTGGAAAATTTGTTGAGTTCCTCCATTTTGAGAGAGAAAACTCCCAGTCTTATCTTACAAGGCTTCTCTTGGAGAATTGGTGAATAAACAAAAAATTCATTTTTCTAACAAATGAGTTATTTCATGGTAAGAGATTGAAGCTGCAGCGTTTTTTACGATTTTGATTCCAAGACAGCAATCGCATTTCACACAATAAACGATGGTAAATCGATCATGAATGGAGATATCATCGATTCTGTAATTGAATAAAGCCTTTAATATGCTGTAATCAGCATTTCTTTCTGTAAAAATATCTAATAAAATGGCTGAGTTAGATATCATTATCGTCAAAAGGAAACATACCCTCATAGCCCAAGAGTACTTGGCAATTTTTGCAGACATAGATAGGCTTACGATAGTCAAAGTCATGATCTTTGGTTAGTTGAGTTGGACTCGGCAAGTCGAACTTCATGGACTCTAATGTCTTTATTGGACTGAAGATGCCGGTGCGATGGCCTTCTATTTCAATACTTTTTGGTTTATGGGTGTTTTTGAATAACTTCTCAGTATGGAGCATTTTAGCTCGTGCTTCAGCTTCCGTTCCTTTCACATCGAGAGCTGAGCTCTTATTTTCCTCGGATACTGCGTCTCCTTCGATATTTTCGTTTTTACCACCATGTAAAACCTCGCTATTGAACTGAAGTGTCTTGTTATTCAGATCTCCAAGACTAGAAATCTCAGTGGATTCATTTGCTATTTGAAAAAATTCGTTGTCCATGTGGGTTGGATGCAATTTTACCTTGTTCGAAGCTCTTGGATAAGGTTTCCATTTTGTCGATAATGCCAAAATAAATTTGAAAGTGATCGTTTGATTCTTGACTTTAGCCTTAAGTTTATTGATCTAAGCACTAAACTTAGCCAGAGAGAAGTAAGTTGCAAATTCAAATTAACAAAAAAATAACAGATTACTGAAGATAAAACATTTCTTCGATTTGTGTCAATCGAGCAGCGAAACAATTCAGAGCAAAGCTATATCATCTTGGAACAGTTCATCTTATAGATTGTGGAAGACTTGCGCAAATTATACTTAAGGAACTGAAAAACATGGGATTATAAGTTAATCTGATACAGAGCGTTAGTTTCGTGTATCTTGTCCTTTTGTGTCTCTGTAGGTGACTAACGACCTCGCAAGCACATTAATTTCTCAAATTCTTAACTTGATTTGGGTCAGATAAAGGAGAATACAGAGTGGATTTTCTTGATAGTTTGGAAGGTTGAAAATCAATACAAAAAGAAGCTGAAAGAATTTTATTGCTCAAGCATTTCTCTTGTAGGGACTATTTTAAACTTAAATCTTTATTCATTTTTGGATAAATGAATGGGCAGCTTTGCCACTATCATACTCAAATGATACTCCACAAATGAAAATTTTAGTATTACATTACACCAACAGATTTACATCTGCTTCCTGCCCAAAAGAAACAACACTAATTGCGCTCTATATCTTTATCAAAACTCAAGATAATTTCATAATTTAGCCTCATTCCAGCTGTTCTTATTAATTTCCAACAGAATAGTTTAGAATCTTCTTCAATCAGAAAATAAGTTTTTCTGAGACTCCAAGTCTTTGTCTCATTATCCAGGCCAAAAGACTCTCATTACAATGATGCAGTGTATTCGCAGAATTCTGATATCGAGCAAATACTGACAAAAACTCAGAGGTTAGACTTCGGTAAGTAATTGCTCAATTTTTTTTTTTGGCGTGGATGAAAATAGAAGAATCGATCCTTATCAGATATTGCTCGCAAAGTTTAACTGACCATTAGTTTAAGTAACGTATAGTATTTCAATATTATAAAATCATATCATAGAATAATGACTTTGTCCTATATATCTAGCTTCAAATCAAACATCTACTGAAAATTTTTCATTGAAACTTTCTCTACCGCCAAATTAATTTCAAATTTGAATTTTAGTGTGTTATAAATATTATTTCTGAAGAAAAAAAAAACAAACACACTGGGCGCAGAAAGCGTTAGCTAATTCTACTCTTCAAATTTGAAAATTCAGTTCCCACATAGATATAACGTCTGAAATTTACAAGATTTCTTTTTGTATTGGCTTGCTGAGATCCATCCTTTACAAAACAAAAACAATGCCATTTGACTATCTCGAATTTAGAATTACGCTGATTGTGTAATAAATGTAACTCAATTTTTTTTTCTTCTCAAAATTAGTTCTTAAACAACGCTACTCTGATCTTAAAGATTCTACTTCCAAATCAGAAGCTTTAACTGACATCGCAAATTCGCGTTCCTAAGTTTAATTCACATTCTACTTTTAGACTATAATCTAATAAACTCTATCAGAAAATGGAGCTTGTAAATATGTCGGAAAAATTGCATCCTTGTAAAATAGGGAAATGGAATGTATACCAAGGTACAGGAGAAGGCTCCACATCTAGGTAATCCTCAAAATGTCTTTCCTATTCGATGTTAAGACTAAAACTAGAGCATTCATTGTTATCCATGAAGAGACTAAAGAGATCGCCTGCTTGAAAATCTTTCGTTCGAAACAGTTTTCGGAGTTAGCCTTCTCCGAAGAACTCAAAATCCACAAAAATTTAGACCACCCTCGCATCGTCAAGTTGAAAGACTCTCTCCAGAATTGGGATCATACTGAGCCGTCTGGTGAGCAAATGAAGATTAATGCTTTAGTGATGGAGTACATGAGAGGTGGCGAGCTTTTCGAGTTACTCGAGGCAATCGGACCGATGCCGGAAGTGCTAGCGAGGACATATTTTCATCAACTCCTCTCAGGGGTAGAGTATCTCCACAAAAACGGTATCTGCCACAGAGACTTGAAACCCGAAAATTTACTCCTCGATGAAAAATTAAACTTGAAGATTGCTGACTTCGGATGCGCTTGTAAATCAGAAAGAGGGAAAAAACTCGAGCCTGTAGGTACTACTAGGTAACAAAATAATACTTTGAATGTCAAATTCTAAATTCTTTCTATTATTTTAGATACCAACTACCAGAAGCACTTGCAGGCTTAGAGATCGATGCTCAGGAAGCTGATCTCTTTGCTTGTGGAATCATTCTTTTTGTTATGGCTAGTGGACCTTTTCCCTTTTAATCCGCAAAGCAGAACGACTATACATACTACTTGCTCAATGGCGACAAGAATGCAAATGAACTTTTTTGGAATTCTCATGAAAAAATCACTTGCCAGTCATTAGCAGACACTGGAAGGCCGATTTTTTCGGAGGATTTTCGTGACCTTATCAACAGAGTTTTGAGTGTTGATTCTGAAGAAAGGCCTACATTAACCAAAATAAAAGAACACCCTTGGATGAAAGGTCCCATTTTAGAAGACGATCTGATCATGGGATACATCAAAGGAAATTAAATTAAGTCTATCTGATGAGAGGTCAAGTATTCTCTTAATTCTAATGAAGATAGAGGTTTAGTGCATGCGAAGGATCTATAAAGTCAAGAGCCTAACATTAAGTGATCCGTTATAATTTATTAGAGTTATGTTCATTAAAGGTTCAGTTTTGTATAGATTTATATTGAATGTTATTTTGCAAAGTAGCTCTTCAATAGTTTTAATTCAATCCATAGAATTCGAACGTTATAAAATCAATCATGACAGTATTTGAAAATAGCACTTACTAATTTGAAATGATAACATTCCAACAACAAGAGCCATAAGAAGGTTTGAACCTCTTGCAACAAGAAAAATAGAAAGAGAAAGAGAAAGAACTGACTAACAAGCATATGACTTTGTGCTGAGCCGACGTTATGAATTAGAAAAGGCTCGGATTACCACATCGAAGGAAATGTATTCAATTCAATTCGGAGCTGTAGTACTGCTACAGACATTTCCTTTAAAATTTAAAATGCACCGAAAAAGTAATATGACTCATGTAAATTTCTTAAGATGAGACAGACGGATAAAATATTTTTTTAAAAAGGTGCTTTACTACGTAGGTATCTTTACAGCACTTTAAAGGCAAGCAATTGTTATAATTTTTCTCCAAAAAAAAATTGAAGATCTTAATTTAATAACTTTCAATCATGACTTTTTCGTCCATCGTCCTCTTGCTTTGATTATTTGCGAGAACTGACGACAGCTACTCTGAACCTTTTCAAGGAATTTATCGTATTCGTAGGCAAGCAAATTAAAATCTTTTTCTTGCAAAGGATTTGATACCGAATTCATATAGATTTTATTTTCAAGCTCCATGATAAAGCTCTTGTTATCGTTGATTAGTTTATCTCCAACCAAATCTTGTAGTGTGTGAAAAACCTCCGATGTTCCCTCTTCCAATCGTCCAAGTACCTCTAAATTTGTGCTTATTTTCTCATGCAGCGTTTCACGAATATCCTTAAACGGGTTGAATTTAATAAACTTCGCTTTTATTCTCTTGAAACAGCTCTCAACTTCCTTTACAATTCTGTTCTCCATATCATCGAGTTGTCGCAGCATTGGTGTCATCGTGATATTATTCTTCATGATTTCTTTGTGTAACTTAGTGATCTTGGTCTCGAGATCTTCTAGTTCTCGTTGTGTTTTGGCAAGTTCAGTCTTTTTCTTTTCATAAATGTCCTTTAAAAGCTCCAACCTCATATTTTTCCCCATATTTTCCGAACTTACCATGCACTTATCACACAGCCCTTCATACTTGCCTTCCAAGACATTTATAAATTTTAAGCCTTCCTGAGGGTGACGCGTGCATGGGATAAAAACTCCTTCTTTTTTACTTATTTTGCCACCAAGCCGTGGCAAAATCGTTCTGCTTTTGGGTCTCAATCTTCTTGGTACCGAAGTTATGAGGACATCTTTAGCGATTGGGCTCTCTTGGAAAATTTTTGTGCTCACGCTTTTCGGAGATTGGAAAATATGTGCGAGATTCTTGTGTTGTTCTGTTCTAGAAGGTTGAGGACTGAGGTTATGCACCTCAATGTGGTCAATAGAGTGACTATTCAGAGATTTATTAAACTTTTTTCTCAATGTCATTAGACTGAAAATCTGGCACAATCGTTGTTTTATTTTTTATCAAAATATTTGAGTGTACGCTCATCGAATCTGAACAGGTCAAGCAGTGGCCGATTAGCATAATATTGTACATTCTCACTAGTTTTACACTTGATTCATTAAGTTGTATCAACTTAAGCCATTCGATTGTTTACACTTTTCCCACACATCATATCGAGATCTATTTTTCTTGAGCTTGTTTTGTATTTCAATATCTTT
>ENA-UOTX01001917-UOTX01001917.1-compost-metagenome-genome-assembly--contig:-NODE-1917-length-12316-cov-31.723098_pt1 | contig 12316 bp, 10 predicted proteins | sample MGYA00238143_ERZ746982 | MGnify/ENA primary metagenome ERZ746982 (study PRJEB28758, sample SAMN06268862) | compost metagenome | isolation source: single cell | place: USA: California, Emeryville, Joint... | reverse complement strand
AAGCTCAGAAATCTGTTGAGAAATGATCGCAAAACCGTTCCAAGCTGAAGAAATGTTGTATCAACAATGTAACATCATCTGCTTAATAAAAACAACTCTGTTGTAGAACAGAATTCAAAAAAAAAGAGACTAAATAGATTGAATATAATGTTGAAAACCTTACGAGCTCAATACATCATCTATGATGTAAGATTCTGTTGGGAGCTGTGATAAATTTGAATTGAATGAAAGATCCATGGCAAATTAGTTTTCGCAGTGATATATCATAAACGCTTTTCGAATTCCTTAATCGAAATTGAACTTCTACCCACTAGGAATGGCTGATAAAGTCGTTGATTTATAAAAGTCACTGTTTTTCACAAGTCGCCATAACTTTTAGAAAAAGACTTGTGGTATATATCAGGAGTAAGCAATAAGCAAAAACACCACCTCCCAAAATTGGAGATTTTCACAATTTTACAAGCAGATAATAAGAATATTTGAAGTTATTACTATTAAATAATTATATTCAAAACAACACAAGAAAGAGGCACACCATTCATGAAGTGGAAGCTTCAATTTTTTTCTCTGGACTTATAGATCTTTGATTATCTCTACTTGCAGTTTGATGCTCAAATTTCATCAATCCGTCGATCGGAGCCTTCTCACCCAGGAGAAGCGACCTGTTAAGCTTCCTTTCCTCTAAGACACGATCCCTCCTCTGTTTTATCTTTGATCCATGGATCGCAACAACTCTTATGGCGTCCAACTCACGAATTAGCTCATTCTGGTTCAACGGAATCACTCTTGCAGCATTAGATTTCAGACGTTCATGATCATTATTCAAAGTATCATTATAAGACTCGACTTCTTTCATATACCTCTTGTTAATACGCTGAAATGATTTAAGCTCATTCCTGTAATTCTGAATAATGCTACTTAATTCTTCCTTTTCAAGTGAAGAATTATTTTTGTCGCTCGGTGGGGATGCTCCTCGTTTTGAAGTGAGTCCATTGATGGACATGTTTAGACCCGCACGCCCTCCTCTGGTGCTTGAGATTAAGTTGAACCCATACCTATCGCTTAAATCGATAGATTCATGTAATGCATTGCTCTTTTTACTGGCTAGTACAATAGGCAGTACTTGGTTTCTATTTTTTGTGATATGACGATTGGACCTTATGGTAGTCTCAAAATTATCGTAGATAAACGATTCCAAGGGCTGGGTGGGAAAGATCTCTTTTACGATATTCATAGCTGAAAGATTCACTGGAGGCAACGCGGACGCGGATCTCTTTCTGGCAATCGCTTCTAACTTCTCAGCTTTTAGAGAGCGAGTATTTTTCTTCGGTTTCCTTTGCTTTTTATTCACGAAATCTGTTTTTTCAAATCCGTCTCTTTGAAGTAAAGTGTTCAAACTCTCATCTGGCAGAGGGAGAGACCTATCAGCTCTAGTGCTCTCATCCAGAGTAGAACGGGTCAAAAATGTTCTTTCATTATTCAGTCTATCCAGTCTTAACGAAAATGCGTCATTTGCTGCTCTCACCGATTGTGGAGACCTATCTTTCTTCGTGAATTTAGGTGAGAGCGCGATTTTATCAAGTTTTCTCAGCAGTCTCTCGACCCTTAGCTCGTTGATTTGAATATCGGGTACCTTGTCTAAGTCGTGATAATGATTTCTCACATTTTCCATGTGTTTTTCGCGAAGGATACGTTGAATAGGTTTCTCATCATATTCTGAAAGCTTTTCCAACACTTCTTTTCTTCTGCGAGCATCTTGAGCTTTAAGCTGCGCTTGCTCGCGATTAATTCGAATGAATGTATTATTTAATAGTCTTCTCATACCCTCTTCAGTAATGCCTGGGTACAGCCGTAACGTTGGAGTTTCATCTTTTGAATCTTGCTTCTTTGAAGGAGAATTAGTTGGACTACGGTTTCGATCTGATTGCATTAGCTGCTGTCGCTTTAATCTGGTTAAAAATCCAATCAACTGATCACGTTCGTCAACTGAAGCTGACATCGGGTTCTTTCTTCTATCTGATATCTTTGGCGTAGCGATTGGACCACCCATTTTATCAATTATTTGTAATCTTGGCAACTTTTGGTTCATCATTTTCTCCTTCACATCTTGGTTTATAGTGGCTTTATTATCTGGTATCGGGCTTATAGTACGAGCTCGGAGAGAATTGATCATTATGCCTTCCTCTCCTCAAACTTTATATAATGTTGCTTAATTAAATTTTTATTGCTACTCACTCTCACTCTTTAATCAATTACTACTTCGAATATTCTAACATCGTCTATTGTCTAAATATCTTTACGCAAAAAGTCGGAGGTCACTGTCTGATTTCATTTCATCATAGCGCGAGCAACATTCTGTAAAGAATATTTCTATTTAATTTAGCTACATATACTCAAATTATACATGCGTATGAACAATTAAAAACAAGCAAATCGTTCTTGCTGCAACAAATTGACTGAAATGTTAGACCAGTCTTATATTTCTGGATTCGCAGAAGGAAAAGATGCTCAAAAATAATTTTGGGAACTTTTTAGCGAAATAATCATACACAGAAAGAGGCGTTTGACCAATTATCAGCCGAGTGTCGATTGAGAGTTCATAATAGTGACTCTTTTTATTACGAATGACCTAGTAGATTGTGTTACCTAGGTTTCATAGAAAAGCACTTACTCTGATGAGATCACGCGCACTCATAAAATCGTATTTTCTAAATTTGATGATGTCCTTCACGATGGCAGCTTCGAGGCTTCTCTCCCAAGGGAGAGGAATGATATTTTGTAGTCTTACCATTTCATCAAATGCATCGCCATGCTTTTCGTCTAAAGACAAAAGCCACGTTACAATATTGAACTTCATGAAATAAGCCTCACCTGTGGATTCAATGTAGTTGCTAAATTCCTGCATATAGTTCAATTTCTTCTCCACTGACCAAAATACTGGATGATTTTTGATTTGTTCGATTGTGTATCGCTGCTTTGGTTCAAAGCAAACCATATTTTTGATTAGATCATCGAATTCATGGTCTCCATCTGGGAGCTTCAACTTTGTCTGGCCTTTAATAATATTCTGCTCACGCTCAAACCTATTGCAGCAATTAAGCCTTTTCCTTGAAATCTCAGTTGATTACTTCTCCCCAAATGGATGTTCTCCTTCGCTGAGAATAAAATAGAAGAGGCATCCCAATGCAAAAATATCGACAGCTTTTGTTTTCTCTCTTTGCAGGAGAATTTCAGGTGCTCTCCAGCCTCCACTTCCTACGTTCTTGAAGCAGAGAAGTTAGCTCGAGACAAAGCCTAAAAACAAGTACTTCTGTTAAAAATTCCATCTTTTTATCGTCAAGGATTTTCGAGATTGCAAAATCTGAAAGCTTAATGTTTCCTTCGTGCGTAACCAAGACATTATCGGGTTTCAGATCACTAATGGAATTGAAATCACATTAAAGTACTCAGATTATCTTATTTACCGATGGATAATGTTGTGGGAATGCAAATACTCGATTCCTTTGAGGCACTCTATGATCAGTCGCATTTTAGCCGCTGCTCTGGCTTGTGGCTTGCCAAGAATTGCGAAAACATTTGGAGGTATGTTTCTCCGGGTCGGCCGACTCTCTTTCCGGTTCTTCTTGCTAATGCTCTCCCAAAATTCCTACGAGCGGTTAACACTACTAAATCTCGAAACTCATGTTACAATTAGATCTCCAAGAGTGAAGAGACATCTTTCCAACACGAGATAAATGAATTCTCTAGAGCAATGTGGTAAGTAAAGTTAAGAAATGTATCATACTTGTCCTCTTGATAGAAGAGATATTTGATTATATTTGGGTGATCCACCTGCAGCAAGATCTCGATTTCCTTTAATGCAAGCGCATTATGAGTTCTCAAAACTCTCTTTACAGCAACCGGTCTATTTTGGAACGTCGCTCCGAAAACAACTGTACCTGCTGACCCATGTCCCAAAATTTCATATTCGTTGATGTCTACTATGAATGGCTTCATATCCTTCTCGTTGGTAGAGACTCGTCCATTCTTCTTGTCATTCTTTTTATCTTTTTCAGAGACCGCTGAATCTTGTAAAGGTTCTTGAGAGTCCGCAGAAACTTTCATTGCGCTTGCGTCAGGTCCGAGTGTATGGACAACAAGTGATCTTTTCTTGACCATTGGAGGAGGAGTCAGGTCCCTCTTACAATAATACATTGCAACTGTTATACCGAGCATCGCAACAATCAAAGCTGAGAACCCATAGATCATCATCCATAGTTTCGAAAGAGGTTGGCTTTCTCGATGAATTGATTCTTTTACATTAGTCTGGTTAGGTTCCGCGTTTTTAGTGCTTTCGTTTGCTTTGATTGATGGCTGTTCTACTGTTTTCTGATCTTCTTCATCTTCATCCTCTTCTTCTTTATCCTTATCATCATCTTCCTCCTCGTCATCCTTTGTTGGTTTTTCTTCTTCGTCTTTATTTGATGCATATGTAAGTGCCAGTCTGTTGATTGTTTCAATTTCCTTGTACGCACGTTCTTTTCTGCTCTGTATAATTCCATCAAGACAGTCAATTAAACTCTGGAATTCGCTCTTTTTGACGATTTTGAAATGGTGCTGCTCACAATTACTCGGATCTCCATCGCAATAATAATCACTGATCTGAGCAAGCTCTTTCTCTCTTCCATATACTAACAAAACAATTGAATTACAATCATGATTATCGTAGACGATATTACGAGCCAATGCATGTTCATTTAAACGTTCTTCTCTCCAATCAGCCAGCGCAAGTGTTGTGGACTCTTTGAATACACTTGGCAGATTGCTTTTCACCTAATAATGTTGCTCAGTGCTCTAAAAATCGTAAATTTACCACAAAATCCAGGCGCCCTTTAATCTGAATTGGATAATAAGTCTGCGATGTCGAATTTTTGGCAAAAGCTTTAAAAATTTTCTCATTTTCAAGCGATAACGTCGAAACCAGTGCCCAATCAGCTCTCTCATATATTTCGAGGACATTTCCCTCCTTTCTTAAGAAAAAATACTTTGGATGCTCTTTGTCTTCAGGTGGATGACCTGGCCGGAATGCAAAATACTCCATTGGCGTGAGAAATTCTATATCAGCTGAATTGACGTTCCAAATTTCCTTCATTTTCACGAAGTCTATTGCTGTTATCAAATACGATTTCACATGAATAATGACAGAATCATTTTGGCCCCCAAATTTTTCAAAAATCTCATTGAAATTTCCTCCTAAAATTTGCGCAAACTCCCCTGTTTTTGGATTTAAGAAAAACGCATGATCTTCCGTTTTAGAAAACACTTTGGTATTTTTCGCAAGCGGACAATATTGCAATGCAGCTGTAATTTCATCCATTGGATACCTCTTTTTGAATGTTAGCCACCACAAACAATGAAAGCAGTATAAATACGTTAAGATTCTCATTATATCCAAAGACTCCAACATCTCCTTCAATAGTTGGGAGGAAGATTGGATGGTTTTCTTCCATCAGGTCCACTCTATGACTCGAAGAGATCAAAGGAAGTTTTAGATCAGCTGCCCATTTGATCTCATTTGTCTTTGGCATGTAACCGAACAGTTTCCCTTCGGTTGAAGCCATCTTTGGGTCAAATTTGGAGATTAGAATGTTGTTACATTTAATACAAGAAATTACAATAAGAAAATTCTCCTCTTCTGAATAACCCAGCTTTTTGGTCTTAACTCTTGAGCTAGAATATGTGCCGGCCTCAGTATAGGTGATGAAAAGCGCCAATATGGCCATTAAAACAATCGGTCGCATTTTTTTACACTCAAATAAAATTATCCCACTTTCGAGAATACGCGTGTTGAAATTTCAGCGATTTTCGAATCAAACGAATCGAGAGGGTTTAATAGATAAAAAGATCTGTTATAGCGCGATCATATATAACACAACAACGATTATCTCACTGACAACTTCGAGTCGCTAGACTTTTTTAACTCGCAAATTATGGAACAACTGAACTAAGGACTGTCTTATGCATCTTCATCATCATCGTCACCATCCTCTTCATATTCTTCTTCTTCACCTTCGAAGTCATCTCCGTCATAATCAAATTCTTCTTCCTCTCCCTGATCATCTTCTTCTCCTTCTGCATTCTCTTGCTCCTTTTTCAATTTCTTATTCTTGAACATCTCAACGTCCTTCTTGAACTGTTCTTTCAGTCTTCTCTTTGTCACCTTAAGTAAATCGGTTTCATCTTGCATATCCATATCGCCAAGATTTAAGTTTTCTTTGCAGAAAAGCGATTAATATACAAAATTTCTGTTCAACATACCTCGAATTGCATTGTTTCTGACCTGGAATCGATAAAAATTCTTCAATTCTATCGGATTCTTCTTCTTTTTTCTCGCACGTAATCTCTCCTCATCAAGTTTGGGAGGCTCAAACGTGTCAACCTCTCCTCCAACAACAGTAAAGCCGTCTTCCTCCATTTTTTTCTGAAATTCAGATTTTTCCTTAGAAAGTTCATTCTTTCCGTATTTCGTCACTAAATTCATATTGTATAGCTCTCTTCCTTCAGTTTCTATACCGGTACACATGTTAAAATGACCCTCATTACGAAAAATGACTTACTCATTTTCAAGTTGATATCTTTATACAGCACACTTATTTTTGTTTGGAAGTAATCCGGAATTTCAAAGATAGGTTGAATTTCTTTGGCGTTTTTAAAAACTATCAAAGCGAAGTAGACTTTTGTGCTGTTTCTAAGCTTGACACCTTCAGCTGTCGTACTATAAGATGACATGGTCAGATAATCATTGCAAGATGTAAGTAATTAATACTTTTTGCTCTTGCGATAGTGCACTCCTGTGAACACACGTCTAATTTTACCTACTGTGCCAAACCATTTGCGATATTTCTTCTCAGGGAGATTTTCATCAAGGTTTATGGCTAAAATAGTCCTATTTGGTTGGATTCCGTTAAGTATTTTGTCGTCAACATGCTTCTTTTTGGTTTCTGCGTCAACTGTGGCAACAAGTCTTGGGTCCTGGAACACTTTCAAGGACACCTTTCCTAAAGTTTGCGTGGTTTTTGGAGTGTTTTTGGTTTCTTCAGCTTTAATTTGTTGTTTTAGATTCTCATTGAAGACGTCGTAAAGCGTTTTCTTTGAATTAAAAAGCGATAGACTCTCCTTTGGGTCATATTTTCTAAAGTATAAGAAAGTCTTCTTTCCGGACTTGCGAGGGATGCAGACTGCTGTGTATTTGTCTTGTCCTTCAGATAAGCACTCCATTTCAAAATCCAATAAAATTTATTCCTCAAATCTATTTCTAGATTGTCAGAAATCCTACCTTGTTCCTACTTTCCCTCTGTATAAGCCTTATCTAATCCCTCTCATTGCACATGGTTGGCCTCTGTAGAGAGGAAAGTTTTAACAAATATATTCAAAATGAACTATTTATTCATCCGTTTCACAGCACAGAGTGCTAACGATCCTATGAGCTTCCAAGTGTGACTAATAGCTATATATCCTAATTTGTAGACCCAATATGTGTCTGGACTACACATTACCTATGAAATGTCCTTTGCATATTCAAAGCAAGGTCATATGATAAGATCAAGAAACTTTCGAGATTATATTGGCATGATAATATCATCTTAGAGACTCATAAACATCAATAACTGACTAATCCAGATGCAAAGTACAGCTCCTAAAACTAATCAAATAGATATCAATGAAAAACACAACAAAGCTCCCCAGTCTGATATAATCTATTATTCATCTTCGATTCTGAGATATTCACCAATATCAGCTTGATTGAGGACGACAACATCAGTCGGGTCAAGCTTTTTTAGGTCAAACGTTTGTCTCGCACAGACGCCAAAACCAAGACAGGTATCATTCATCGAGAAAATAACGACTCCACCGTATTGAGGAATGTTCTCGGTCATCTTAGCAATGTGAGCCTTGACGATATGGTTTCCGTATAAGAATGTCTGTTCACCGGTTGGTTTGACCCAGATCTTATGCAATGCGTACTTCGCGAGATAATCGAGGCATGTGATATTCAGCCTAAATTTTCCGCTCTTGGTAAACTTTCCGAAGCAAGTGCCTACACTGTTAAGAAGTCAACTTAGCAAGAAAATAGTGGAGACAGTAATACGTGAGGAGTTCGTCTCTTCCAATGTTAGTTGAGAGTTTCATAAGACTTTCGCTCATGTAATAGACGCGATCTTTGATCAATCTGAAAACGTGAGGCTCGTCTTGACGGTCGATAAGGTATTTAATGTTTGGGCCGATGTATTCACCGAGCTTGGTGAAAAGAACCTTGGTTTCTTCGTCAGAAAGTTGTCTCATTTTTGGGAAAGTTTAAATAGTTTTTTATTTAGATTTCTGCTACCGTGCTATGTAATAATGCAAAATAAGGACTGGTTTCTCGATTTTCTAAAGATGAGTATGGAGGTGCCTGAAATTGTGAGAAAGCGACGAAGAACTATTGAAAGAAAGAGACCCAAAAAAGCTGTCAAACATAATATTTTCCAAATAATCGATTTTATATTACAAATACCGAATGGCAACGTTGGAAAAAAACTTTGATCTAACTGACTATCCAAGTTTCACGCCAAAAAATTAGTTTTCCATTATGATGAGAAAAGGTGATGACATAAAACGATTCGTTTGAGTGAATCTTGAAATATTTCCTCTTAACTCTTAACTAATTTTGAGAATTTATAAAAATATGGCAAGAGTGAGGATTGAACTCACGCGGAATTTCTTCCATTAGACCCTTAATCTAACCCCTTAACCACTCGGGCATCTTACCATTCATACACTTAATCAATCTCAGTTTGGCAATCTTGGTTAATTTGATATTTTTGCAGCTTAGTTGGCTAAGCAAGCTGAGTACACTTAGAACAGTTCTTTCTCTCGGCAAGTAGACATGAAATGGGTTAAACCAAGCTTCCCTCTGTTTAAGCGTTGAGTGAGTTGTCGCTGTGAGATAGATTATTATTTTTTTAAACCTTAGAAGTGTATCAATTTTTGACATGCAAATAATTTGAGAAATTTCATAGAAATATCCATGTAGACGGTATTTTATAATTCATGTAATCTAAAGTTTGATCGAGAGGTTTTTAGTAGGTGCTTCGAAGTTGTTTTTGATCAAGATTATTTTCATGCTACCTGGTCAATGACCAGAATCATTTCTTGAAGAAAATCAAATTTAGTCGAGAATGACAGATTGAGATTGATTGAGTGTATGAATGGTAAGATGCCCGAGTGGTTAAGGGGTTAGATTAAGGGTCTAATGGAAGAAATTCCGCGTGAGTTCAATCCTCACTCTTGCCATATTTTTATAAATTTCTCAAATTGGATTTTATAATCTAAGAAGTTTCTTCTCCAAATTTGTCTAATAATAGAAGGACATTCTTTGTTGCCCACAACATTTAGGTGTCCTTCTCTTCATTTCTCTCTAATTAATGATCAACTTACTGAATTTCTATTGATAGCTTCTCAAAACGATGTGAAAAATTTGCTGTAATGAATAGTTGCGGGAGCGAGATATTTCGAAGTCCATAAAATAAATTTCAGGGAAGAAAAATCGATAGCTTTGTCAGACGCTTGAAGAGCTAATATTACTCTCTTAAATAGCGCTTGGAGTCGTGATCTACCGATACAGATTATCATTAGGGTCACCTTAAACTATAGAGTACTGGGAAGTACTCGAAACAGAATTGTTGATTACACTACTAGCACCGTAAGATATCGATTAGAATACTCTACAAATTATGAGAGCAACTTATAGTTTACACTCACACTCATAGATCCATGGTAATACACCTGTATACTAAAGAAATTCAAATCGAAAAAATTTTTGAATTGAAATTCTGTGAGTCTCAAAGGGTTTTTCAACAAGCTGATATAGAGTTCCAATAATAAAGAGATAGGCGATTACAACTTCTCTCATTTCCAACCTCACAAATAATTGTTCTTACAAACCTGTTCATGAATTTTATAACAGACTCAAGACACTTATAAAATGAAACTCCTAGGGTACATTCAGAAATACCATTTCCAAGCAGGTGCTCGAAGCTGACCCAGAAAAGACCTATTCTTACATATCTTAAGAAAAAATATCCAACTCAATTGAAGGTAATAAATATATTACCCTCCAATTGCTAGTCATGTGAACAATTTATCATGCTCACAAGCAGCATCAGAGATTTAGCGAAGCTCTCTAGTACCTTAAAAATCTCAATGATGCAGAAGATCCACTCATTTTCGGAGTGAAAGGTTATGTGAATTAAAGAGGCATTTGAATTTAATGCACCTTTTATCGGAGTTATAAAGATTTTTACGTCATTGATGTTCAAATGAAGTCAATTTATTCATGATAACATTTTTGAGAGTCGACTTCAGAACAGGAAAGTGCTGCTTATTTTGTCATTATGACCACTTTCATATTTGATGATTATTTTCATTAATGTATCATAGTTGGAATGGGGAGTTCTTCAGATGGTATACAGGCAAAGTCTTTGATGAGAAGGCGGCTTTGTAAGGCTTTAATTTAGTGATTTAACTTTTTAAAAAAGTTATCAATTTTACCTGCTGATTTCGAATCTGATATCGCATCTGTGGTTGGCGTGGCTTTACTAATAGCGTTAGAAAAAAATTTTAATTTCCTATTTTGATAGTTAATTGTAAGGGAAGTATTTTGAATGGTAGTACGATCCAATTGCACTTTCCATCAACGGTAATCTTACTGTCAGATGATGTAGTGATAGTTAAAGCATTCAAGTATATAAGAAAAAGCAATGCTGATGAGAGTTTTATTTCGAGTAACCCTGAAGAGATAGATATCACTATCCCACTTAATTTCACGGTTTTTATTGGGTCAAGTCAGCTCGTCGTTTAGAGAAAGAGAGGAGAATCGATGATGATGAGATTCTTACTCATCTTGTCAATGCTGACTGTCAGTTAATGTTTTCACAACTTCAAATATCAAAACTTTTTCCTAAAAATTCTTATTTAGCAGAAAATCTGTAGGCCTTGATAAGAGAACAGATGATCGAATGCTCGTCTAATGAAAACTTTTGAAAACACCCGGGATCTAATTAAATGGAAATTTCAAGCAAAAGCAGAGAATTCGAAAAAACATAAAAAACAAAATCAGAATGTAAGGAATGAAAATGATTCTACTCTTAGAACAGTTATAATGACTTTAGCTAATGAAGGAGGAGACAGAAAAACATCCAAATCTTAGATTCTGGTTCAATTAACGATCTTAAAGAAGCTAACTTTGACTTAGAAAGCACCTTGCTCAAATATGAACTCATTGAAGTAAAGTTTTGAAAAGAATTGAGAGGAAGTGCCATTTCCGAACATCAGAAACGCCAATAAAAGTTTTAATTAATTTTTTAAAGAAGAATTCGGAATTGAAAAGAATCGATCAAGAAGCATCGATCATGGAAAACGCAAAATTATTATTTTAATTAATCGCTTAAATAAGATTTTTGACTAAAAAGAATCGAAAGAAAGCATCGATTCTAATGGTCAGAAAAGCAAAATTAATTTTGATTAAGTGCTTAAAAAAGCATTTGAGTACTGAAAAATTATTTTGACAACTAACGCAAATCGAAAAAATTAAAAGGGTAGTTTGTCAATTAACTCTCGAAAGGTAACTCATACGGGCTTGAGGGGGGTTCTCGTTTGGGAAATAAGAAAAACTTCCATAAAGATGTCAATAAACCGATTGATTTATTGTGACTGTAACTCGACTCAGCCAAACAACCAAAAAAGGAAAGTTAAATAAATGTGGAATAACCCTGATGAAGTCAGAGAGGAGAAAGTGAGCATCTAGCGGCTCGGCGCGAATCTTCATTGGAGTTTCCAGCAGTGTTTTGCCCAGAACAAATCGCAGAAAGCCTAAAATTGACTTTGCGACATAAAGAATTGTCTATGCTATGAATGAGAAGATTTTGCTTTGATTCAATTAAGAACAGCACTACACTTTACCCTGGTGCTGGCCGTAGAAGTTTTTTTCGCGATTAGGGGGAAAAAGGATGAACTCTAAATTAGGTGTAGCTTAAGGTTCAACGCAATCATAATCACGACCACATGAGAGGAGAACATACATAAAAATTAGATCTGAGTGATAAACGATTTGATCACGAAGAAACTAAGTTAGCATTAGTATTTGAAAGTTGAGCTATTGATTTCTTCAAGGCTAATTTTTTCAAAGATAAGCAATGTCATTCCAATAAAAAAGAGTACAGGTAAGTTTTTGTTAAGGAATGGTAGTGTTCTGTTTATCTCTGGTAAACACAAATATAGAGAGAGAGAAAGAAAAAAA
>ENA-UOTX01001916-UOTX01001916.1-compost-metagenome-genome-assembly--contig:-NODE-1916-length-12322-cov-20.909269_pt1 | contig 12322 bp, 3 predicted proteins | sample MGYA00238143_ERZ746982 | MGnify/ENA primary metagenome ERZ746982 (study PRJEB28758, sample SAMN06268862) | compost metagenome | isolation source: single cell | place: USA: California, Emeryville, Joint... | reverse complement strand
CTATTTTTCGTGAAAATGGAAACTTTGAAACGAATTTAAATATATTGTGGTGTTTCAACAGTTTAAGTAATAATATGTAAATACTAACAGATCAGAGGGAAAAAGCAGACTAGAGTCAATAATAACAACTATTTACAATTATTTCATGAAAACGTGATAACATCCAAAAAGAATAAATTCAAATGAATTGCTTAGATCCTTCTCGGAAAGCTTATAGTGTGCAGGGACGGTTCGTTAGTTTTTTTAATCATTGGCAAGGTAGATCTCCCTGTATTTATCAATGACCCTTCACCTTCTTCCTGAATATGTGGCATGTCACTTTCTAGAAGATTAATTCTGGACTCCTTTTCCTTTTGGGTCTCTTTGTCTCGGTCATAATCTGTCGTTTGATTCTTGGTGGTGGTGTTCATGGGTTTTGCGTTCTTAGATTCTTCAACCATCGTCTTTGCTTGATGAATCAAAGCAAGTTTTTCACGAAGTAGCGGGGAGAGGACTGGCGTTTGTGTTTTATCCTGCTCAGGAGGCACTAACTTTACTGTACTCTGGCGCTCGTATTCTCTGAGAGACTGTTGCGCTCGTATTTCAAATTCTTTATTCGCAAGGTCATCCCGCACCTTCATCAGCCTCTGTATCTCATTCCTGGCCATTTCTATTGCCTTTTCCACTTTCAACATCTCTTCTGATTTCCCACCTGCTTTATCATCAACCAACTTCGATTCTCCAAGTTTTGCTTTCTGTTCCATACTCTCAAGGATTTTTCCTGTCAGCTCCCAAATCCTTTTATCATAATTCTTGGGAACAAATTTGCCAGGTTTTGTTATGTCTATTATCCGAGTTTTCTTTTTTTCGTGTTTTCTTTTTACTTTTTCGGGATTTTGTCCATTCACCTTAAAACTTCCAATTCCACTTACTGAAGCCCTTCGTCGTTCATTCACAGCAACTTTCTTTGGAAGTTTCAGGAAATGAGGGGTTTCCTCAACCGCCTCTTCTTCCTCGCTGGGGTCTGTGGAATCTTCACTAGCAAGCTCTGCCAACAGTTCCAGAGGGATAAAATTAAGATTGCGGACATAGTATGATAAGAAGGAATTCGCACTATCCACGCTATGACTTTTAATAATCGTCTTGTTGCTTCTTTTCTCGGCTCGACTCCGATCGATCTCTGAATTTTTGGATATTGTGACTGCTCCTGGATCCAATTCTCCTCTGCAATACTCGAGTCGACTGATCTTATATCGATCATACTTTTTCCTCTTTATTTGGCTTGCCATCACAGGAATCACCCCCGAAATAGCTCCTCCTTCTGTTTCGACGATATCTGAGACGTTTAAATCCATTTTTTCTGTTGGAAGCCTTGTCCTTGACTTTATCTGAGTGCCTAGTGAGTTGCGAGACTTTGGTCCGTTCTCGTCTTTGATAGTTTGATCTGTACCTTCATTCTCAGATGGAATTATTATCTCTGTCTTCTTCTTAAATAGAACAGCAAGATCTATTTTCCTTTTAGCTCGATTCAGCTTCTCATACAATTTAATCCGAGTTTCCATTTTCGCTCCAATGAAACCACTACCAGAGTTATTGGTTTCTTGTTTTCTTTTCTCTTCTTCTTTTTTGGCGAGGGTTTCTTCGTCCGCGTAAATCGACTCATACAAATTTTTTAACTTCTTTGAAACTTCATTATAATTCGCCTCGCTATCATTGAGAATCTTAATGATTGCTCGATTTGTGTTTTCTATCGATAAAATTCTCTCATTCATGAAAATTATCTCCTTCTGGGCGTCAGAGAGAGTTTGCTGCCCCTTAAAGTGTTTTTCTTTACGATCTTGGATATAATCATCCTCCTCTTTCCGATTATAGACCACCTGAAAATTATTTCCGAGGAATGCAACTGGAAGCGCGTAAAGCAACATTCCTATTACATACAAACACCCTTTGACAATTTTCCCAAGGAGTGTCTGACATGTGTAGTCTCCAAAAATGGCTTGAAAAACAGAAGTAATCCGCTCCGGGTCATCTGGATCCACGTTGTCGAAGCCAAGTGGGTGACTTTCTGCGTAATAGAGCGCCGTTCCTCCAGTAATATTCACAAAGAATATCAATAGCACCATAAAACCCAAAGAGCCGACACTAGCTTGCACTCCCTCATAGAATACTTCGGCTCCTTGCAGATACCTACCGAGTTTGAGGACTCGAACGATTTTGATGAGTCGAATTATTCGGATGATACTGAGGTTAAGGTGTGTCTGGTCGTTATCTGAGTTTAGTATTAATTCTAAGAAGAAAGGAAGAATTCCTGCAATGTCCAAGAGATTAAGCGGTTTGAATATTACTGCGAAGAAATTCTCTCCAAAAGCTGTCGCAGAAAGCAATCTAAGTGCGTATTCGACGATGAAAAGAATAGAAATTGCTAGCTCGATCTTCTGGACGGTGTCGTTGGAACCAAAAGCGCTACTTATAATTGCGTTGATGGTGGAGAAGATGATTGCTACAATAACTATGATAAAAAGAGTCAGTGATAACTTAGAGGAAGTCGGATCTTCTAAAAAGAGGTAGAGAACTTTTTGTACTGCCTTGAATTTCAGCCAAGCTGAATTAACGCGCGGGTATCTTTCAAGGGAACTGGTTTTTCTCATTATGGCTGGTCTATCATCATGGGCGATGCGGCGGAGAGTTCGAAATTGCGGTGTATCCTCGTGTAATGTCGGCTTCCTTTGAAGGTTTTCCGGTTTCAAACCTTCAGTGATGACGGAGGGTCGAGAAGATCCGTGTCTCCATTGTTGAATGGGATTTTGTTTCATAGAATCGTGTTACGTGGGTGTACTGAACCAAATATTATTCTAACAAACCTTTAATTAACCAAAAAAGTTGAGAAAATTCTCTCAGTAACTCTTGCTTGCTTAGGGAGATCAAATTTAGATTCCATTTGGAATTAACAACATATTTTAAGGATTTTTTTTTTTCGAGTGATTTTATGGAATACGCTTACGATTCAAATTAAGATATAGCAATTCACCTGATATCGTTATAACATAGGCAGCAGAAATGAAGTCTATATAAGCACCGAATAAAAAAATTGCGAAATCAATTTGCACTTGGAAAAAAGTGCTAGTTCTCTGAGAGGCTTTCAATAGATATTGAGATTCAGAACGAAAAAATCTAAAGGGATGTATTTATTCGTTGTTGTTGGGTGTCTATTTTTCCTCTTTCCAACAAAGCATTGCACCAATTCCTCTAAATAACAAAGGATAACGTGATCGTGTAAGAAAATCAAACTTTTTCGAAATGTTCCTGCTTACTGAAAAAATTACAAGCTTTCTAAACAATCATCTAAAATATCTAAAACCAACTATATTTTAGCTGATGGAAACAGAAGTACTAATTTCTCCAATCGGGGTTCATTCGATCAGTCTAACTAAAAGTCTGATCTTAAAACAGATGCAATCGCGTCATCACACCTTCTTTCTTTAAATTCAGAAATGTCTGAACATCCATGGATTCAACCTCTCCAAGAGGTCAGCTAGCCCCCACAATCTCACTTCAAACAAGCCTGAAAGGACTACTGGGTAACATAAAAGAGAATCCTATTCAAGTCAGCAACTTCGGGGCTCTTCCAGCTCAAAAGATCTCATTTGTAGCTATGAGGAAATTTCTTGGAGATAGAATCTATAGAACAGTGAAGACGCTACTTTGAAGAGTTGAGTTCTACTTTCCTTGAACAAATCGCTAATATCTATCTAATATAATATTTTTGTCATACAAAAACAAGAAGATTGGTGACAGAGAAACTATATAAAATTCACTCAGTGCATACTATCCGCGGTGCTTGTGAATAGATGTATTTTTGAAACTACGGTCACGAGACCTATTTGCCTGTAATAGAGAATCGAGATCAAATACGACAGAATGAAAAAGTTTTCATGAAATACAATAAAAAATTAATGAACTCAAAGACAATTGATTTGAAATTAGTGAAAAAAGCGATCAATAGGGCTGAGTAAATAGCCCAATTAGAAAGGGTGTTCGACTTGAATTTTACTCGCTTGTAGCAATATGAAAAAGCAAGAGTTTGGAGGCACAAACTCCTAATTCAGTTATTTTAGAGAGTAAGAAGGTTAAAACTCAGATGGTAGTGGTTGTTGTGATGCAACCGAGGAGTGACAGAGTGTATTAACCCTGATAGACAAGAAGATGCTTAAAAAGGTCTCTATGTCTCTGATATTGCTGCTACTGCTGCAGAAAACTCTTTGATTTGCGTAGCAACATTATCCCGGAATGAGTTGGGGTGCTCTCTCTCCAGATACTCTTCCTAATTGTTACAAACCATAAACTGAGGATTTAAGGTTTATGGTAATTTGCTGAGATCGTTCATTTTCAATTTAGAGTTAAGTTATCAGTTCAGAAATTGATCGAACTTTTATTTACGTGCGGAAACTTTGAATTGAACTTAGTCATTCTTAACCAGAACATCAAAATATTAAATAGCAATATGTTTAAGAAACAAAATAATAGAAAACGATAAATAACGATGTACTGACAAAGCAAAGAGGAGAAAAAAAAAGCAATGTCAGATCAAGATATTGAGATCTTATCTCTTGATAATTTTTGAAAGAGTAAATTTAAATGTATATGGAGACGAACGGTTTAGGTTTTTCTCGTAGTGCTTAGAGTATACGATGACGTATCGTTATTTTTTCTAAGCATAGGCATCGTAGACCTCCCTGTATGCATGAATGAATTCTCATCCTCTTCTCGTATATGTGGCATTTCACTCTCTAAAAAATTAATTCTTGTCTCTCGTTGAGTCTCTTTGCCATCATTTTCTGTTGTTTGTTGCTTAGTTTCTATAGGTTTTGTGGTCTTAATTTCTTCAATTACCGGCTTTTCTTGAGGAATCAAAGGCTGTTTTGCCTTCAACAGCGCCAGCGGAGAAAGGACTATTTGCTTTTTCTCAAGATTAGGAGACGCCGTTATCTTTTGTGTGCTCTGGCGCTCGTATTCTTTGAGCGATTGCTGCGTCCGTATTTCAAATTCCTTATTGGCAATGTTCTCCTTAATTTTCATCAGCCTCTGTATTTCATTCCTAGCCATTTCTATTGCTTTTTCAACTTGAAGCATCTCTTCTGATTTTTCGAAAGGTTTATCAACCACCAGCATCGAATTCCCTAGTTTCGCTTTCTGTTCCATACTCTCAAGGATTTTTCCTGTCAGCTCCCAAATCCTTTTATCATAATTCTTGGGAACAAATTTGCCAGGTTTTGTTATGTCTATTATCCGCGTTGTCTGTTCACGCTTTCTTTTCACCTTTTCTGGATTTTTTGAACTCACCATAAAATTACTAACTCCGGAAACCGAAGCTCTTCGACGATCATTGGTAGCAGTCATTAGCGGCGGTTTCAGGAGATGCGGACCTTCATCTACATCTTCCTCGTCGCTCGATTCCGTGGTATCTTCAGCGGCTAGCTCTTCCAACAGCGCTGGAGGGATGAAACTAAGATTGCGAACATAGTACGCTAAGAAGGAATTCGCTCTATCCATGCTGTGGCTTTTAATAATTGTCCTATTGCTTCTTCTTCCGACTCTGTCCCAATCGATCTCTGAATCTCTTGATGCTGTCGCTGCTCCTTCCTCCGACTCTCCCTGACAATACTCTATTTGCTGGGCCTTATATCGATCTTTCTGTTTCGTTTTAAATTTGCTTGCCATCACAGGAATCTCGCTTGAAAAAGCTCCTCCTTCTGTTTCGACGATGTCTGATACGTTTAAAACATCATGGGCGTCTGATTGAATCCTTCCCCTTGCCTTCACCTGAGACACACTCATGCCTGAAGCCATGGAGTTGTAAGACTTCATCGCGTGAGTTATCGAAGTGGGTTTATTCTCTTTTATAGTTTGACCTGCAATTTCCATGTCAGATGCCAATACCGGTGTTTTCTTCTTGAATAGTACAGCTAAGTCTATTTTTCTTTTCGCTCGGTTCAACTTCTCATACAGTTTAATACGAGTTTCCATTTTCGCTCCAATGAAACCAGAGCCGCTGAAATCAACTCCAAATCTTCTCTTCGATTCCTCTTTTTTCGCAAGAGTTTCTTCATCTGCGAAGATTGACTCATACAAATTTTTTAGTTTTTTTGCAACTTCATTATAGTTTTCCTCCGAGTCGTTGATAATCTTAACGATTGCTCGATTGGTATTTTCTATCGATAGAATTCTCTCATTCATAAAAAGTATCTCCTTCTGGGACTCCGAGAGAGAGCTGTGTTCTTTAAACTTACTTTCCTTACGAATTCGGATATTATCTTCCTCCAATTTCTGATTATACGTTTTTTGAAAATTGTTTCCGAGGATAGCAACAGGAAGTGAGTAGAGGAGCATTCCTATTACGGCGATAACCGTTGCGATGATTTTTCCAAGAAGAGTCTGTGGGATATAGTCTCCATACCCGACAGTAGCAATTGTGACAAGTACATACCACATGGCTTGAGCAAGATTGCTCATGTGTTCTGGATTGTCTAGGTTCAAGTTGTCGATGTCGAGTGGTTGATTTTCGGCGTAATAGAGCGCAGTCGCTCCAATGACATTAACCACGGCTATCACTAACCCCAAAAAGCCAAATGAGCTGACACTGGCCTTCAATCCGTGATAGAATACTTCAGCTCCTTGGAGGTATCTTCCCAGTCTGAGGACTCGAACGATTTTGGCGAGTCGAACTATTCGAAGGACACTGAAATTAATGCTTCCCTCATCAAGTCCGTTTAGTATTAATTCCAAGAAGAAGGGAAGAATCCCTACAATGTCTAGGAGATTGAGCGGTTTCAATACCACTGCGAAAAATTTCTCTCCGAATGCTGTTGCAGAAAGCAATCTGAGTCCGTATTCAATTATGAATAGAACTGAAATTGCGAACTCAACCTGTTGAACGCTATCGTTAGTACCAAAAGCACTGCTCAGGATTGCATGGAAGGTTGAGAATATGATTGCTATGATAATTAAAACGAAAAATGCCATTGCTAGCTTTGAGGTCGTTGGTTCTTCCAAAAATAGGTAAATAACTTTTTGTATTGACTTGTATTTCTGATAAACGTGATAACAGCGAGGGTATCTTTCAAGAGAGCTAGACTTTTTCACTATAACTGCTGCAGGCTTTTTGTCATGAGCAATGGAACGGAGAGCACGAAAGTTTGGCGTATCCTCACGAAATGACGGCCTGCTCTGAAAGGGATGTGCTTTGTCACCTTCTCTCACTATGGAAGCCTGTGACGCCAGTCCGTATCTCACTGGCTGAATCAAGTTTTTTGACATTGAGCTTTGCTGCTTATTTGTACTATTCCAGTCAAAAGTTAATGAAATATAATTAAAAAACCCCCTTAATTAACGAAAGTGATTAAGAAAAGTTTATCAGTGACTCTTTTCATAAAATTGAATATTTTTGCAATCAATTGTTTTTGGTTTTTTGCTTTTCTACATCATCGAAAGAGGTTCAAAGCGAGTAAATACTATATATGATGTCCTCTCACATAGAGATAGCTCAGAAAAACTGTATCTACATAAATTTATTCACATTGAACCCATTGAATTAAAAAAAAATTTACAACAGTGGCATCATCTGACTTACGTTACAAAAATCAGTGTTATGCCTCTGAGAAACACCAAAAGTCACTACAATTGACCACCAACAAAATAAAAATTTTCAAGCAATGCATTTTAGTCCGTTGTTCTTGGGTGTCTAATTGTCTTCTTTTAACAGAAACTGCTCTCATTGCTTAAACTAACCAAAAATAATATGATTACTTAACAAAATGAGTCTATTACAGATGCGTGCGACTCACTTAAAAAATTCAAATCGGCCAATCCGTGATTGTTCACAGTTGAATCTAAAATAAAATATAACTACACAGTTGAGCATCATGATGAAAAGGAATAGAAATTCGATGATACTACCTCCGATTACCAAAAGAGAAGGAGCCAAATCATTGAAAAGCAGCTATCATTCCAAACACTCATCTGGAAGCTCCTTAACCAATTCCGTTTCAGCTCGAGGAAACAAAAGCACTAATACCTCCTTGCTAAGCTCAATCGATCAGTTTGATCTTAAATCTGAATCGCTCACCGAGATAACTCCTGTTTTCTTCAAAATCAAGAAATCTCCAAGCCTCGATCTCTCTACTCTCCTGAAAGAGGACAACCAGTCACACCATCTCATTTCGAACCGTTTGGACGAAGTATTAGATAACATAAAAGAGAATCTTATTCAAGCCAGCTACGTCGGAGCCCTTCCAGCTCAAAAAGATCTCATTCGCGCCCGTGAGGAAATTTCTGAGTGCTCACAGAATATATTTAATAGCTTTAAAAACGCTTCTTCAAAGAACATCATCTGTCAAGAATTCATAGTTTATAACCGAAAGCAACTGCAGCCGTTGGTCAAAGCTTTTCAGAAGTTTAAAGAGCTATCTCAGCAAGTAATAACAGCAAACGAAGAAATGAAACTCCTAGCAGGGTCACTTAATCTGGGAAAACCTCCTAGTACCTCAGGGGATATTTCGATGACTTCGAGCACCCTGGTGCAAAAAATCTTAAAAGAGCATCAAACACTCACTCTTTCAGCAGAAAAATGTAAGATTCAGTCAAAAACGGCGAGGGTTTCTCAGGCGAAAAATAAGCTCTCAGAATCAACCTTTAATCCGCCGAAAACGTGGGAGTCGTTGCTGAAAAATGCGACAGAATTTTATGAGAGCAGTTATTCGGAGGTGGCGAATCTGATAGTTAGTACATCACTCCAACTCGAAAAACTGGATGCTGAAGTGAAATCTGAATTTAAGTCCCTCACAGGGTACTGCTCGCGCTTCTTCAGAATAGGAGACGTGATATCTCGTTTTCTTGGAATCCAAAAGAAAATTATGGGTTGCGAGACCGAATTGAATAAATTAGAAGAGACTTACTTTTCTCTGTTTATGATAGAGACGAGAAAACCCTCCAAAACTCCGCAATTGAAGGCTCTAACTTCGATTTTTAAAACAGATAGCACAAGCGTGATAGGAGATATACAGCAACTAACGCAAAACATTAACCAACATTACGAAACTATTGAGCAAGAAATGAAAGATGAAGGGAAAATACAGGAATTAATGCTAGTTATGAACCAGTATTACCAGTTTCGTTGGAAGAATTTTCAATCACTTGCAAACTTAGCATACAGAGTTACTAGAGCGAAAGAGTATGATCAACATATTCAGAAATTAACCGCGATAGGAAATGAATTGGAGAAAATTGCTCCACTAAGAAAATCATTTGAGAGTCAAATTGCAGTCTTCCAATCAAAGACTGCGGAATCTATTGAGACAGATGAGAAGATTAGGATTGAATTCGTTGAGAAAATTTATTCAGATGTGCTTGACCCTTTAGCGAAGCTTTTACTTGCGTTACGAAAGGCGCCACGAATAGAACAGTTGTTGAGCCTCAATTATGGGTTTGAAACATTCATTGCAGAAGAAACCTTCAAGTGCGAGCTGATTATTGACAAACTTTTTACGAAAACGAGCAAAGGTATCAAAGAAATATATCGAAAATGGAGGCATCTTCTCTCCCAGGAAGCTGCCAATTTTCCAAATCTACTTGAGAAGAAAACAAACTTGATGTCATTCGCTCAAGAGCTAGAGGATACCATCCAAACGGTCAGAGAACATGATTCCGAAAACTACTTCGAGCAGAAATTCCTTCTAATGATTCAGAAATCATCCTCGAGACTCGTGAACCTATGCCACACAGTTCGTCCCTTGTTCGATCTGCTTGCAGATAACTCAACCCTTGAAATCCCAATTGAAGAAGCTGAAGTTCAAATTCACCAAGTCCTCAAAGACGTCCAAAAAATAAGAGAAGAAACATACTTTGACTACGAAGTTAAAACAATCGCAGAGAGACAATGTGATTTTCTTCAAGACATACTAGAGTTTATAACTTCTTGTCGAAAAATGAAGGGTTTGCTTACTTTTGAGTTGCTCCAACAAAAGCAAATGCCTCCAGATTTCCGACACTTGCATGAAGAGTTCTTGACAACTTATCAACATACCAGAGATAGGTACAACAATTTAGCAGTATACTCCAAGCGAATTGACAAGACTTTCGCAAGTTTGATAGAGATAATGCAGATTTTTATGCAAACACAAGTTTTCTTTTCGAATGAAAATTATTTACTTGATGACAATTTGCTTCAGGGTCTACAAACTCTCTGGAAGGGAGGGGTATTCAAGCAAGCACCGTTGCAAATTTCTCAGATCCAGAGTGTCCTAAGAGTGTTTTTCGACACCTCGAAGGTAGTCGAGGAATTCATGCTTCTTTGGAAAAAGTGGAATTTATTGAACTACGATAAAACGAAACAGATTGTGCAAAATCAAACCGATCCCGCGTCTGAAGTAGCAAAAATGGTGAGCTTTTTCCCTGCGATTGAGAGTCGATACCAAATAAATCAGAAAGAAAAAGCTTTCCTCAAATTCGTTCTACAACTTAAAGAACTCAAAGACGATTGGCTCGATATTGGGCAGAAAAGTGATCAGCTGGTTAAAGAAAGCCGCTCAATTATAAAGGAGCAAGGAATGCTCCTGGACAAACTTGAAAAACTTTCCGAATCAATTCGAGATGAATTCAATCTTGATGGTGTGAAAAAGATATCTGACGTGCAACTTATTTACATAAATCATCTTAAAGGACTATTGAGAAGTCAAGCGATTGACATAAAGGGGCATTTGGAGCTAAAGCCGACAGGAAAGAGTTTAGCTGCTTCTGAAGCGATTCAGGTCCTGTGCAAACAGGAGCTCGCAGCGAAGCTTTTTGAAAAGGCGGCTCATAGGTTATTGATCCGAACGGGTCCTGAAAATAAAATTATCAATACTGCGGAAGGGCTGGAGTGTTGCTTGAGTGGCAAGATGGTTTACAAAACCAACAGAAAATCGTTTATTTGTCCAACATTAATTGAATTTCCTTCTCTTAGCTTGAAAACTGAAGAGATAATTCAAATCTTGAACAAGGGTAACAGATCACTTGTGTTGTATTTTCTCCATCTTATATTAACTAGATTTTGAGTTCATCGACAAAGTCAATGAAACGATCTTCGACGATGAAGAAATTGAATGGAAAGTTAAATGGAGAGTCTGCAGAGAATCATCGAAATTAGGACCGCTAACTTTCATATTGGTTGAAATTTAAGAGAGCCTGCTATTTCTAAAATAATTTATCGTATCAAACTTACGATTTCTTAATTATATTGTGAGCTTTTCCAGCTACCTTGCCCTTGAGGCTATTATTTTTGAAGAACCTTGTAATTTTGTAGAAGATATTATGAATGAATGAGCTAACTGCAATTTCGTGATCTCAGAAGCAAAAAATACGGATATTGGCTACAGAGATACAGTCATGACAGAATAATTATCATTGAAAACATCTCTAGGCTGAGTAACTAAGTGTATATAGGCTTTTTGTCCAAATTCGGGCTATTGGATCTATTTGCCGGTCGCAGGGCTCTCACCGCAGAGGTAGCGGATGCAGAGCGTTTCAAGATCGGAAAGAGTGACTCTTCCATCACCGTTTCTGTCAAGAATTCTTGAGTAGCTCTCAATGTCCAATTTAGAAGGGTTGAACACTCGGCTCATGTAGCGGTAGGTATCTTGGAGCATGGGAGAAACTTCGTATTGGTCAATGAGGCCGTTTTTATCCTTATCGTAAAGTTCAAAAAGTTTTCTGGCGATGAGCTTAGCGTTTTCGACGTCGTTGACATTTCCGTAAGATCCGCTGAGGGAAAGTGATTGTCTGACTCCTGAGTTGTACATTATGGGATTCGGTTTGAGAGTTTGGTATTCAAATTTAAGATAATAATTATATTCTCTTAAGTGCTTCGTACTTTATTAACTCGGACAAAAGCTCGGATCGCGAATTTATTAATTTTCAAATTCGTCGTTAATTGCTAAGAAAAATGGATGCGTTATGTCTGTTGAAATATCCAATTATTGCAAAATTCCAAAACTTTTCAGATATTTATAATTGTTTTGTGTCTTCAAGACCTCGATAAGGTGTGAATAACATGAAGGAACACAAGGTATAATATATCGTTACCGAGTGGGAGCAGGGTTTGAAGTGGCCATGAAAAAGAAAAAACCATAAATTTTCGAATTGCTCAAAGAAACTTAAAACAATCAATAAATCACGAAAACTTCATAGTAGCGCTTGCAACTTTGTTTTGAAGCCTAGTTCTTGATTGTTTGAGATTTTTTGCAAGTTTACTTTACGAATTAATGGCCGGCAATTATTCCGCAAAATAGAAATTATCAAATCGCCAATAGCA
>ENA-UOTX01001913-UOTX01001913.1-compost-metagenome-genome-assembly--contig:-NODE-1913-length-12350-cov-8.751976_pt1 | contig 12350 bp, 6 predicted proteins | sample MGYA00238143_ERZ746982 | MGnify/ENA primary metagenome ERZ746982 (study PRJEB28758, sample SAMN06268862) | compost metagenome | isolation source: single cell | place: USA: California, Emeryville, Joint... | reverse complement strand
CGATGGAGTCCTTGTGGGAATTACATTGCCTGCAAGTCACTTAATGGTTCAATATTCCTTATGGATTTCAGAACGAGGGTTATTTCATGCATTGGAAGCTCTTATCGAGGTACCATATTTGCTAACAATGTTGAAATTGATTATTATTTACAAATCAGAGGTTGACTCTATTGCATTCCTTTCGTAATACTTTAAATTATTGAGAAAGGACGAAACCAAAATGAGACTACATGTATTTTCCCACTTTGACTAACCGGAAAATCTGAAACTTTTTTTTCTTCTCAGAAAGTATTTGGAAAGACGATCGACTAATTTTCTTAATGAAACTTAACTTATCTCAAAGCAGTTTCCCTGAAAACAATAATTCAATATGCTTTGTGAATATTTCATAATTATTACCGAAAAAACACTGCGATTTCCCGATTTGGAAAAGGTTTATTTTAGCTGAAAATCAGGATTTTCCGCTTAAAAGTCTAATCTTTTGCTCACAAAAATGACCATGGCGGAAAATCATGGTGCCTCTACGGTAATACAAATTTCAAGAACAACTGAATTAAACAACTCCAGTAAGAAGAGATGATACTCTCATATTGATTATACAATAGTTTCTTGAACTTAGCCTGCTGAAAGAATTTGATATGCTGTATTTTGTGAAGCGGCTGATTATGGTCAGCGTTTTTCTGATATATTTTCACATAGAAAAGTTGCTTGCGTTTTAGCTCTGAATGAGATATATATAGATCAAATTTTCGAGTAGCAGCTCTCACATCCGCACACTCAGCAAGTTTCTTAGCTAACCACCGGTCATTTAGATCTCCTACAAAAGGAATAATCTGGAGACTGTTTTGAGGTTGCTGCTCAATGTTATGCGACAGATCCTATGATGAGAAATAATGATAATTGGGATGTCTTTTCACCCAGAGTTATTTCAATTAGGATCATATATTGAGGATCACAGTCAACTACGTTAATATCCTTTGTCAGACTTGAATTGGGGCTTTGAAAGCAATGTAGATGAATGGGATTAAACCAGACTGTGTAATAACGACCTCAATTATAACAAAAAAAAAGAGAGGGAATGAGGAGATGATTAAGTTAAATGATAATTAGAAAAGGTGTTTTAGGTTGAATAAAGACTTCAAATGCATGAAGCATGTACAACTACAAGCAATTACTCTGGAATTCTTATCTCTCGAGGTTTCTAATAACAGACTTAAAATATCCCAAATATACCAAAGTTTTTTTTCTTCTCGCTCTTTCCAGAATATTGTGTTATTCTCCCAAAAAGCACGCAGAAGCCGCGGGATCTGGAACAGAACATATCTTATTCAAATTCAACAGAGTATAATTTACTTCCATCTGACGTAGATCCAACAAACAGCGTCTTCTCTGACTTGAAGTCAATTATTTTTACCTTACCTTCTGCACCAGCAGATACTAATAAACTTCCATCCTTATTCCATCTCACAGTCCTCACATAATCTTATCAATATTAGAGATGGTTCTTCTTGTTGTAAAAGCCTACCTATATGCAGATTCTTGACACTTTTAGCGACTTCATTAGTTCTCTTATCGAAAATATGCACATCTCCATATCCAGCGCAGGCAAGCAGATTTCCATCTGACTGCCAATCTATCCAAAGCGACCCTATCATCGTGATCAATCAGATGAGAATTCAGCCTGTTTTGTTTTATTTTTACATCCATATTTTTCGGCGTAAACGAATTCTTGAAACAGAAAAGCTTTCTTTTCTACATCAAGAAAATTCATCCTTGCGAAGTCATATTTAAAAGCAATGATCGGACTTTCCTTCACTGGATTCCATTTGCATCTGTTGTATTGTCCTAGCCCATGTTTAACTTCTCTGAATTTTCACAGTATATTACCGTTATGCAGACCGGCTTCTTTGGCTCTTAAGTCGATTTCAAGCCTTCCCGTCCCTACGGCTGACACTAAGCATTTCCCTCTTGCATCAATAAAAACTATTTTTGTTCCTAAAGGATTAAAATCCAAGCTACAGATTTCTCCTATATTTGATTAAATCACATGGAACATGGGATCTTCAATACTTCCAACTGACGGACACCTTTGTTTCTTTATTAATTGATTCTTTCTATAATCGAATAGATAATAATATGCGACCTGTCTCTCTAAAAGCAAAGCAGCTAGGCCATTATTCCGATTGCAAACTGCTCCTTTGCATATTTCAATCGTCTTTTTTTTTTTGTTGAACAAAAGCTTATTTCAAGAAAACCATGAGCTTATGTGATTACTTTCTTCCCGGAAATACTGAGGTGAACTTTTCTCGATCTAATGCAGTTGTAAATAGCAGAATTTGATGAAAAAACATGGCAAGAATTGGGAATTGGTTCCAAAAAGGTATAGTCCGCTTCTAATATGGTATAAAAATGTTATGTTGTTGTTACAGTACACAATATGGAAGCTACGTTCGCTTTGTATAAGACTGGTTTCTGCAGGAGATGTTGAGTCGTAGGCTTGGATCAAGTTTGTTTTGTCTGAGCACCAGGCAATTTTAGTTCCATAAGGGCAAACTTAGTTACGAGTCAGTCAGGTCTAATTAAGGATGACATTTTACAGCTTTTCTGTTCTGTTTCGATATCCATTAGAAATGTATTTTCCATTTTGTTTTGGGTTAGTATCTACTCTATTAAAAAAGAAATAACTTATATTAAAAGAATTCTGATCGGATTATGGTCTATAAATAATATGAAGTTGGTCTTCCGTGAGAGAATTATCATTGTAGCAGATACAATGATGAAAGTGATAAAGGAGACTAATTCTCAAAGCCGAAACTTGAAAAAGAAATTCAAAGAAGAATGCATTGGAATATTGAGTCAGCAACTTACAATCGAGTATGCCAAACAACGTAGACTTGGGTCTCAAACCACAGAGACTCGAAGAACGAGCCTTCTCGAGAAGAATTAAGAGATTTCTTTAAATTTTTTTGGCTCTTTGAGTGCGGTCTTTTTTTTGACAAAAAATTAGAACCAATCATTCGCTCTGTCAAATCAGTCACCACATCCAATGTGGTCGACGCTGTGAGCTGAATCTTTGATGATGAGATATCAAACGTGGGAGAGCACTAAATTTCTGGTCAAGCTATAATCTAATATCAGATTTATTTTCAGATATATATGATTTCGATTTTAATTCTGTTCGAGAAAGGGTAACTGTTTTGTTATTTCTTCTCGTGCATGGCAAGCGCTGTGACTCAACCAATACAATCACAAAAAGAAATGTTGCGATTGACTTCGACGTGCATTTGACCGTATCTATTTAGTTTCTAGAAATTTCTCAGCGCAAACCGCAAAATCGAGCTCACTTCGAAGACCCAGAATTGCATAAGGCTTGGTTCGTGGTTGGCGTCTTTCATAATGGATGGTTCAACAATAACAACAATAATTGATACAATAACTCAAAGAAAACTTCAAAGTTTGATTCTTATTAAAGATGGTGCTGAAAATCTAATGAATAGGAATAAAAGCGATGTGCTGAGGTAAAGCTGGAGAGCATCTTGCTTTTGCATTTGAAATACTACACATTTCAATCTTTGAATTTTAGTGACAGAAATATCGATTCCGCTTTCTTTCAACAACTGGCCATCAAATCTATTTCTTTGGAGCTAAAAAGTGAGGTTTTCATAGGTTGCCTTGACCAAAGTAATTTTTCTTGGCAATGTTGGTATTGATTTTGATCCGCATGCTGCCAACTTTAATACATCAAATGTGTACTAAACAAAAAACCCGATCATAGCGCTGATGTTGCAGTTATAAAATGTGCTCTCGTTAGGAATCATATTATGAGAAACTCAGCAATCAGAGTCAACGCATCACCTCACGAAAGCTACTATTTTCACGATTTCGCAAAAAAAAAAATAAAAATAAAAAAAAAGAGAAAATTGAATATGAGATTTTCAAACTAATAGACTAAAGATGGAATAATAATTACAGTTCGAGCATATATATTCGATCTCACACTCGCTTCTTTTGAAAGAAAATGGCTTATAGTCTAAATTATTAACGTCAATGAGTTATTTTCAACGGTAACCTGGCTGAAACAGCTAACAATTAAATCATTTTGAGTTAAAACTAGCTAATACACGAATAAACATCCCAACAATTTATTCAGATATGCCGAAGAGCCTCGCGGTTCTATCGTTGTTTTTGGCGTTGCTCTCCGTTAACGCCGTCAACATGAGGTCCTCCTCGACGGATGACGATCCACTGGCCTCATTAAAAGCCTTGAGCAGCGATTACATTGTAAGAATCAATTCAACGGACATTTCCACACTCGCTCCTGGAGAGTACATGATAGAGTTCCAGGATCCTTGTCCAGGCAACCCCACGTTTGACTACAAGAATCAGCTGTTCTTTGTTTATCTACCAACTAACTATCAAAACAGCACAAACCAAACACTTGGTATTATTGCTTTTATCTCTCACACCAACCAATGGGGCATGTGGAGTCTCTACAAAAGTATTTTCGACGAACGAAATCTTATCTATTTCGTCGCCCAGAATACTGGAAATATGGTAGAGGATGCTGTTAGACAGGCGGCGGCTATGGCTGGTATCACATATTTCAATAGCGCATTAACCCTCGATCCTACAAGAATTTACGCTGCGGGGTTATCTGGCGGTGGTCGTATCGCTTGCCAGATGGCCTGGGATAATGGTACTTTGATCAGCGGAGCTATTGGTGTCTGTGGCTGTGATTACAAGCGACTTGTGACGCTTAGCGCTGGTGCTGACCCTAGTTATGGATTTTATGTCTCTTCACCTGTCCCTGATGATGTCCTGAGACTCACAACCAGAGTTGTTATCGTTACAGGCTCAGAAGACTTCCTTCAAACCAATTTAAATGACATTTATAACAACGGCATTGTTGCTGATAATCTGACAGGCTGGATCATCGATGTTACTGGCATGGGCCACGAAATGGCGGATTATATCACGTTTGACCAAGCTTTAACCTTAGTTGATAACAACCCTCCGAAATGCAACTTTCCATGTAAAGACTGCTCAGAAAGCCGCTATAACTGCACAGAATGCTTTGATTCGCTGGAAATGACTTTGGTTTTCAATGAGACAACTACAATGGGAAGCTGCGTTGCTTTGTGCGAAGAAGGCACGTATGCTTACAATGGATATTGTATTAATGAATGTCCTGAATGGACTGCCATCTCGAATGATGGGTACCAAGATACATGTATTGAGAGAACAGAAATAAGCAGCGAAACAACAAGTGATGAGAGCGAACAAGGCGAGACTACTAGTGAGGAATAAATATGAGAAAGGTTATGTTTTTTTCTGATTTATTTCGAATAGGATGTCACTCGTTATTATTGTTACAAACTGAATGTATGCTCGCTTTGTAGAATGGCTGATGATTTATGAAATGTTACAAGGGATATTCAGTCTACGTCTAAAATTCTTCATGAGTCGCATGTAAGGGTACGGCTGAGTAGTTATTGTAAAGAAAATATATAATTAAAAGTTTCTTGGCTCAACCCTCTGCTAAATTGTTAATTGTGGAATTTAGATGAGAGAGATTAGATTGGAACAATTTTTGTTTCTGGTGTTTTGGAAAGAGCATAATTTGAGGAGAAGCAAGAAAGTTCAAACAGCTATAAGAGGTAATTGCCCCAGACAAATCTTCTTCAGACTCAAAAATTGCTGTCTGGATTATTCTTTAGCTGGTTCTCAGCTTTTGGATTGAAAAAAACTACAAATTAATTTAAACAAGAAAGTTCTTAAAATATAAAATTTTTTTCCAGAGATGAGAAAGTTAATGTGATGATGACTTTCAGTAAAATGGGTGTTGAGAGGTTTCAAATTTTATATCTTGAACCATTAAGCCAATAGAAATTTAATTCTCGATAACCCCATTCATACATTTGTCATATTTTATGTTGGGTTTTTCATATTCCCAGCCGCCAATTTTCATTCCGCAAATGAGAAAATACCAAGGCATATATGAACAGTAAAACAAAAAAGAGGAATTGATATCCAAAAAAGTGAGCGCTTCTGCAGACTTTAATTTCGAACAAACAAAAAAACAGTAATTATTGAATGGGTGTTTGAATTAAAGAGGAATTTTAGCCCTTTTTCAAAGCTTCAACACCATCGATGCTATTTGAATAAGTGAAGTTAATTATACGATACACACATCACCAGCTAAATGTGTCAAAATTTGGAGAGATGTCCGCTTTTCCACATCCTTCTCTCCTGTGTTTGAAATACTCACAAGAAAATTTTGGAGTTTCACTTTAGTCGGAGAACTAGCACAAAGAGAAAGAATAAGCAAAAATTTCATCAAGATTTGAATATATACCTTAGGAGGACTTTACTCAATCAGTGTGATGAATTTGTGTTCTTTTCCAAGTCTCTGATAGAGAGAAGGTACATATGCTCTTTAAAGTAAGCATCCTCAAAAAATAGAAAAAGGGTCCTATAGATTCTCAGACAATAGTTCAGCTAGTTATTCTCCTCTTCGAATTGCATTATCCATTAAATATACTCCCAAAAAAAAATTTTCTATGATTTCAACAGAATTGCTCCTACAGAGCTAACAAATAAAAAAACTCCCTATCACATATCAACTTGTGCAACATAATAACTACAATGTTAAGAGCATTCGCAAAAATAGAGTAGTCAACTTAAAAACATGCTGCCATCATAAATTGACTGCGAGCTTGCTATCCTTCAATGTTTAAGAATCATAAAATTCCAGTTTGATAGGCCAATCTTAAATAGCTATCCTAATTTTGGTTTATCAATTCGAATTTATAGTTCTTACAAGAACTATCCTATAATTCCGAATTCACGGGAAATCAAGCAAGATATTGCAGGGTCCAGAAAAAAATTACAGTAACTTCATAACTGTTAGAACTACATCAAAGGAGCGACTTTTCGCTCCGTTTGGCTGAAGGTAAGGTGTCGACAGATAGATTTCTTTCTTCTCTAGAGTGCATACTAAGCTAAACTTGCCATCATACCGCCCTAGTTAAGTTTCGTTAGGAAAAAATTACTGAGTTGACTGGTTGTTATTCAACAGCATTTCTAAGCGTTTAGTTGCACAGTTATATCAAAAGAAGAATTAGTGAGCTTCTCAGCTTTCTTATCGCAAATGTATTTAGACTATATCAAAGAAGAAAAAGCTAAAAATACAATGAACAGTTGCTTTTTTTGACTCCTTCTTGAATGTATCTTCTTCGTTAAATTTTCGATGCATGTGTATCCAATGCCTATGCCATTGGATGGCGTTAAGTTTCTTTTCAGACAATGAAGTTACATTTGAAACTATCTACCGTATATTTAAACCCAAGCAAAAGTGGCACTGTTAGTAATAGCATGAATATGTTGCTATAACTGATCCTCTCTTATTTTGAGAGCTCCAAATACCACAGATTTTTCACGCTAGAGCTCCATACTACATCATAATATTCAAAGCACCATGAAATCTTACAGACTTAATCTTAAATTTTTTCGAGGCTTAGCCTTAAAGAAAGGGGGACTCAGAACCAAACTACATTGTAATATTGTCAGCTTGCTTCAAATTTAAACTTAGTTCCATTTGGAACTTCCAACGTTTTCTTTCATTAAGAGATAAATGAACAGAATTAATTATTGTGAAATTTTGTGTATGGTTCCCATTGAAGGAGAATTTGTGAACGTTGAAGATTTACGAACCAATAAAAGAAACTGGAACTATAAGAATTAATCAGTTCTTTGCTTTTTTTGGTGAATAAGTAGGTTCTTCAAGAATCATAGCTTTATTAATCGAGAAAATTAAATATATTTAGTTCGATTTTCCGAATTAGAACCAGGAAAGGTTTGTCAAACATTCACGGAGGTATATTAATTTAATTGATTCCGGTGAATCAGATCGTCCAAACCGTGGATATAAAGCACGAATTTCGAGCAGGAATTATAATCAATAATTTTTCGAATAACACTATTTGGACAATGCAAACTGAAACAACCTTCTCCCTCAAGCAAAAGCTCGCCAAGAGTCGATGTGCATGGTTAACACGTATGAAAAATAACTTCCTTTCCACACTTTATTCCATCCTTGATGTAATATTATTCATCCTTCTCCCGCTAAAACTTCCTTTAGAACTCAAAGTACCAAAACATATTATCCTGGAGCGATAACGGACGAGTCATCCTTATCAAAAACGAAGATGAACTCGTCTCAAAAGTCCTTTGTCAATTCGAAGACTGTCCAACTCTTATCAGCTTCTTCAGAAGAGTAACTAACTTCACTACATTTGACATGAATGAACTAATCGTTATTCATTAGCTTGAAAGCTGTTTCTTCGCCGAGGTGTATGACAGTGAATATCAAGGCAATGCTTATGAGCATTTACATTTCACAAGAGAAAGAAGACCAGATTTTAAGAGTCAAAAGAAAGGAAAGAAATTGAGTGAAGATGTATTCTCATGGGATGCATCAACCATTGGAGACGATGAAGCATTGGAAATGGACGAAATGAATTTTAGAAAAATCGTGAAGAAGGAATCTGATGATACCTTCTGTACTTCTTCTTCTCCTCTTTCCGAGGAGAAAAGAGAGGAACTCGCTTACCTCAATACCATTATCATGCATTTACAATCAGAAATTTTATTTGAGAGGTAACTTTATTTTCAATTAGACACCAACTGATATAACTTTTATTAGTATGAAAAAACGAACGCTTCAAATGACGATTTTAGGATATGGGCTCGAGATTGCCACCAAGCAAAACGACTTTTAGCAGTTACATACATTTTAGATTTTTTTTCAACTTCTGTACTTTTAAGAACTGCCTCTCATTTTGATAAATTATAATTGTATAGATGTATTTCTATGCTCATCGAGAAGCGGTTCAACTCTCTAAACTTTGTTCCAATCAATTTTATGTGTGATATTGGTAGGTAGTACTAAGATAGCCCTGAATAGGTATTGAAAATTTTCATTATTTGCTGAGTATACGAAGCAGAAAAATTCGTTAGAATTTTTCAAACGCAAATTGATTCTCAGTTGAGTCCAGTTGAGCAGCCCTCAATTCTCTTTTCTTGGAGAAAACACCAAGAATTAGCTGCTCAATTCTCAAACTCTCAAATCCCAGCAGAAATCAGACCCTTGATCTGTCGGATTCCAGCTACACATGTAAATATTTATCGTTCTGGCTTTGAAGAAATATTAAGTGCTCTACTTGTCTCTTGGCATTGTTTGTAGCATGAGTATCGAAGTCGAAGGATCTAAATAGCCTGTGTCCAGTGACTTACACTCATAGCGCGGTCCTGGCATATTTGAAAAGTCTCTTGCAGTCAAAGCCACATTCATAGGCCTCACCCATAAATTGGAAAGCAACGAATCATCATATTTTTCATTGTTTTGAGAATGAATTTGATTTTCGTTTCAAATATCCCTCCATTCAAACTGAGAGATTAGAAGAACTACCTTAAACCATGTGTGCAAGCTAAATTTGTGCAATTCCAGTTCTTTTGCTTGAATATCGAAAATTCAAAGTCACGAAGATGACTTTTTGCTTGATCTAGACCGAATCAAAGATATCGAAACCCTAAAGGCAATTTCCATTCACAGATTCCTTAAACATTCCCAAATAAGTCTATTTAATCACCAAGTGAGGCAAAATAGTATTATTTCGTAAACCATTACCTTGGCAAATGCATTGGAGTATTGAAGTATTGTGTTATTGATTAGATTCAAATCAATCCTCCCTAAGGTACTTTAGATGACAAAAGCTTGGCTCGGCAATATTATTGACTTTTGGAATGGAAATCAACACATTGATCAAATTGCTTGCTGATACACTCAATACATTGAGTTTGTGTAGTGAAACGGAAAAAAAATTTGAATGATTTATTCAAACGAGTTGCCCCTTCTGCAAGCTTAAACATGTTGCTAATCATTTCTTTGACTTCAACTGTTCCCACTCTCACAGTTTTTCAATCAACTTCTGCACTATTGACTCATTCTACGAAAATACAATGTGAGCTTACTCGGCTCGAATGAACCAAACATTATCGCCTTAGCGGCTATCGAGCAAGCTCAAACTACCGTATTTCAATTTTGATTTTATGAATGGAATGGAACCAAAACTCGAGGCCAGCAGTTGATTATTCGGTAGGGCCAATTGAAAGCGAAAATTCAAATGGATCATGGCGTATAATCGCTGCAAGATCTCTTCTGATTCATTTTGAAATATTTTAGGTGTTTCAATTTTTAACTCAGCAAAGCAGTAGTACTTCTACTACTGGATTTAACGGAACATTAGTACAAATTTACAGAATACTGGCTTAAACTTTCTATCTGTGCTGAGCATTTGGAAGAAGAACAAAATGAATTTGGAAGTTCTGCCCTCAATGGACTACAACAAAGCAACAGCCCTTACGGCAGATGCTATTTGGCTTTATTTCAGGAGAAAAATGGATCCTTGATTATATATTGTTTCAATGCATCCGATCCTTTGCCGATACATTTATTGGTTTTTTAATATCTAAATATGCCAATATCTGAGACACTGCATGATTTAACTGGTAATTTTGAATTAACAAGATTCGTTGAAAACTGTTCAATCTCGATCCAAGTAGTCGAATTAAGCCTTCCGCATCGCATTTCTCTAAGATTATTATTAGTGAGATCTTTCTCAGCAGAGTTTGTTTGAGAATATCAAAATTTTCCCATAAATAAGCACTTTTCAATGAATTCTTCACAATTCTTGAGGATATTACTTCTTTAATGTTGGCCATATACACAGTATACGAATCTGTACTGAGAAAATATTGAAGTTGTTTATGATATTGAAAGATGCATTTTTCAAGGAAGAAATTTTATTTAAAGCATCTTGTCTGGCATTGATTCGGTATTCTAATTTTGGTTTTTGAATAAATTTCATAGTTCTAATAAGAACTCCACGTAATTTCAAATTACGGAATAACAAGCTAGTTAATACCTGAAAGTGAAAACCACTCAGGTATTTCACAAAGAAGCAAATCTCGATCAAGAGCATCTCTGGCGAGATTTCGCGAGTCATGCTCTTAGAACCTACAAAAATTACATCAATTAATATTGCCTTTATCCTCCTTTTTGGTTGGAATGGATGCAAAGTATACAGTTAAATAACGCGTTTATTGAGCCGGCAACAAAGCTCTTCAGTCTCTTGAAGAACATCCGAGAGAATTTAACCTGGTATTCATATTTAGTAGGAAAGATTGTGTCTCTGGTGCCTTTGTTTTTCAACTGAAAAGCAAAGTTTTACCGAGTGCATAAGAGTTTAATCAATTCGCATAGAAAAGCTCATAATATCGCTTTTAGGAAGTGGCCAATCGCCAGAGCCTGCTATATTTCGCCTAATTTATGTCCTTATCCAGAAGATTTAATGGGAAAACTCCAGTTATACTTTGTCATAGGATAGAAGGCACGGAGTCGGATTATTATTGCCAACAAGGTCAAATAAAGTCTGGTGCCCAATGATAACGATAATTATCTTGACTTTTCAAAACCATATTGAACTTTTGTTTCTGGTCTAAATAAGCTCTATTAATGCTAGTGAAGAAGAACTAAGGGATTTTATTAGATTTTTGTGTTTTGAAGTATGAAATGTTTCTGTCTTTCAAGTTCTAATGAGGGCTATGAGGCCCTTGTTTGCTTTGAAATTTTAGGAGGTTCCAATTGGAACTACATCGTATTTGCACTGTAATAAAAAAGTTCCGAGTGATCTTAATCAAAATGATGAATGTACTGAAAAGAACTTGATAATGTTTTTAATCAAGGAGGGTACTTTATCTAACAAGGAACACAGAATTTATGGAAATTGGTCAGTTAGAATTAGTGTGCTTTTCCTCTACAATTAATTAATTCCTAAAGAATTAAAATTCTGAAATTAGAAAAATCAACGCGGTTCGAAGAAATAAATTATTTCCAGTTAGACTTTCCGATAGAAGCAGGAAATGCCCTTCAAGAATTCAGGAATCAATTTTATCTGATTAATTTTGAATGGAAAAGTTGTCCAGTTCAAGCGTTTAAAGATCGAATTTCAAGCAGGAATTATAAAAAAATATTTGAGAAAGAAACCGATCCAAGAATGCAATCCGAAACCACCTATTCTCTCAAGCAGAAACTTGCGAAAAGTCGATCCGTGTGGCTTATTAATGTGAAATTCCGCTTCCTATCCACACTCTACGCCATCCTTGATGTAATATTATTCATCCCTCTCCCGCTAACACTTCCTTTAGAACTCAAAGTATCAAAACATACTATCTTGGAGCGAGGACGGACGAGTCATCCTTATCAAAAACGAAGATGAACTCGTCTCAAA
>ENA-UOTX01001911-UOTX01001911.1-compost-metagenome-genome-assembly--contig:-NODE-1911-length-12363-cov-9.362445_pt1 | contig 12363 bp, 7 predicted proteins | sample MGYA00238143_ERZ746982 | MGnify/ENA primary metagenome ERZ746982 (study PRJEB28758, sample SAMN06268862) | compost metagenome | isolation source: single cell | place: USA: California, Emeryville, Joint... | reverse complement strand
CACAATTGAAATCACTCCTTGCTGTGGTGAGTTAGACTATCAGATAACGACACTATTGAGTTTTCAAATCTCCTATTATATTCTTCAACAACAATAAAGACTTAATCTCTTAGCTCATGCTAGAAAGAAAATATGAAGCTTTATTGTAGTTTACCAAAGAGAAAGACAACTATAGAAATGACTTCATTTTAGCAAATGGCATGCAGAAAATCAAATTAGACCTCTAATGCTCGGGGAGGATTGCACTACATTAGCCTGGGGCTTATTTGCAGCCAAGGGGTTCTCAGAGGATTTTCAAAGTTGAAAGTATAGAAATTATTATCACTCGATTCAAATAATGCAATTACGCAATCAATTAGTCATTTCACTGACTCTGATTTAACTTCTCTGGATATTTATGAGGTAATTCTTTATTTCCATGGATACTTATAGGTTAATTTTTATCTTTGGAGATACTTAGAAATAAATTTTATTTTGGATATTTATGAAGTTATGATTGAGGATATTAGGGAGTTAATCAACTTTAACAACTTTATCTATATAGTTTATCTAAATCAATATACCCTCTGCTCAGCAGACAAAACAAGGAGGTTTTTAGATTTGATTTGAGCACCAACTTATTTAGTCATGTCTTATGTTTCCTACTATTAAGTTCGGTTTAATTTTTTAGCGGACCTTAGCTATCATATTTGCTGAATCAACTTATTATGCATTTTATATCCGAAGATGAATATTGTAGCTGTCTTATTATCTCATTACTTATCAACAAAACAGAATTTAGGTCTGCCTGAGTGGAATGGAACACAATCTTCATTAGTATTGATAATATCTTCTGGAGAATCGAAGACGAACAAGGGACCAAAATTGAATTTCCCACTCCACTTACCTGGCTTGATCTTCACGGCCACCACTGTAAGCTCCAAGAAATCCTTAAAGTAGGAACTGTAGTATTTTACGCAACCACCATTTTCATCCTGTTGGCAGAAAACAATCACATCAGCATCCTCAAGATTTGAACAACTAACTTGTTTGAATCCGTAATCGCGATAAAAGCTTTTACATCCTTCTTCTGTGATAAAGGAATCCAAAAGGTATTGCTTGGTATCTCCTATGGACCAAGCAGAGCCACTAAAAGTCTCTGTGTAAGAAAGAAGCCCCTTTGCAGACTTAAATGCAGGAACATCCTTAAATATACAAGTACCAATGAATTCCATCACGCTCCTTTGTATGTAGTTCTCTGTATATTGGAAAATATCAACACTATTTGCCTTGAGATCACTTAGAACAAGCATCATGCAGGAGACAGTCCCCGAATAGTCATCCGACCATTCCTGCCATCCGCCTGAGCCATAGTCGCAATCAAGACTCTTATGGTAACGCCATTTGAAAGATATTGGAAGAAAGTTTTCTTTTCCTTTGACCAGAGGGGCGATCGTAGCAGTCAACTCAAAATCGTAAGTGTGAGGATGATGAATTCTCCCCAAAATTTCCATACGACCAACTCTTGTTGGATCGTTACCTTTGAATGGCAGTCTCACAAGATGCCGATATCCGAGCTGAATGTTCCATGGGCCAGACAGCTCATTGACCAGAGCGTAGAGTTCTGGAGATTTCTCATAAGGCCCGATGATAGATGGAGGTAGTGGACTGAAAAAACCTCCAGGCACATTGTAGGAAAGTTGTCCTAACGTATAAGGAGAGTTGTTTTTGATGAAAATTTTGAATTCCCTCCAGGAGAAGACAGTCGCAATTAGCAGCAGCAAACAAATCGTTCTCATTTAGAAAAATTTTAAATTAAGATAATAATAGAATTGATAAAATTAATTAAATGTTAACTCTATTTTGGAGTCTTTTCTTCTGTGCCTCAGCATGGACACCAAGAAATTATCACATCCCACCAATCTCTTTCGTACCACGAGATAATTCATTTGCAAAGAGCACGCATGGCCTGAACACTCAAATCAACCCACTTTCAATCAGCAGCTTAAATCTGACGTCTGCTGAAGAAAACGATGAGCTCTACGAATGGAACCTAACTAAGGCTCAACTTGATCCTCTAACTCTAATGTTGGTGAAGTATCAATCCGAAATTTTCACTACTGTTTCGCACCACTTTTCGGAATTTAAAGGTTGGATGGTTTCCTTTGCCAGTAAGAAGATTGACGGAATAGGATCACCTCAGTTGATAGTCCATCAACATAACTTAGAAAACGGGCTCTCATTGCCACATATTATCTTCACCAACAACAAAGACTCCCGATTTTACCCTACGCTCCTCCAATTTCATGTTTTCGACGAAACCGCTTCGGTGGTGTTCATGAGTAGCAGAAATACGGTCGAGATTGCTACATTCACCATCGGGTCTGCTAAAATCTTAAAATATGGGATTGTTTTGACTGAAAAGCTTTCATCTTGGCTTGGCACTACAGAAGCGAAGCAGCTGGGTGATAAGCTTTATGCGTTATGGATTGAGGCGGGAGGAGTTTGGAAAGATGCTGTTATTGACTTGAAGTCAAACCTCATTAGACCGTCAACCCTTCCTGTAAACATTTCATCTAGCTCTCTCTCTTGCAAAAAGTTCTCCAACGATCGCTGCTTCGGTTTTCTATGCTCAGTCATAGATGAATCACGCAATACGGTGAGCTACCATTTGTTCACGGGACTTTCCCTGCCTGTGGTGCTCTCCAGTTCTGAGACCCAGAAGTCGAATTTGATGACGATATTTGCTTATGACAATCAACTTGTCTTAATAGCTGGCGATAACACCCAATCTACGATAGAATACTTTTACGAAATTTGGGACCTTAAAGGAAGATTAACCAAATCACGTACTATCTTCCTTCAAGCCGGCTTTGAAACTAGACTAAGGATCTCTCAAGACAATGCTGGAGGAGTCTACACGCTCTTATTTGAAGGTAGAAACGACTTGAAAAATATCTATATTGGTCAGTTGCTAAGTCCATCTACATCTATAGTAAGAGATCTCATTGAGTTGTAATCTGACTAAGAGTAAAAGTTGTCGGCAAAGTGTTGATTCACATTGAAAAACTGAAATAAATTCCCTCAGAATTACCATTGAAAAAGAAAGTCTTACATGTTCGAATTTGGACTTCTTCACACCTGAGAGCAATGCTAGCAGTACTTTGATGCATAAATTTTATGCATAAAAATGAGAAAAATTTTAAAACACTGGCCCATTTTTTGTTTTTGTCTCGAACTAATTTCATTGGTTGAGAGAGATTGGAGTCGAAACATGGCAACGTTAGCATTTTTCCCTGCAAAAGAGGTGGGGAAGTGGACTTCATTTTTGTTCTTATGAAGCGTTATTGCATTAGAAGGTTATTCTCAGTCGGATCTGAACGAAATATGTTTCGATATTGCGATGATCATGAATTTGATCTGACTTTTAATAATCAATTTTTTAAAAAATGAAAACCCATATCTTGATTTTTTCAACTCTGGTGACTCTAGTGTCAACCCTGCCGGTCACACTGTTTATTGACAATAATTCCCCATATTGGGTCATCCCTGTGAAATCCGAGACTTTCCAAGGGCAGTGGGAAGTTCCTCCTCGACACACTGAAGCTTACACAGCTTCAAATGCAACCGGTCGTATAGAGGTGAAGTCCAATGAATTCAATGCGAGCATCACAATGGACATCTACTTAGGCATGGATGATAAAGCTCCATTATTTTATTACCTTCAAGCTCAATACAAATTTGATATCATAAAAACCTACTTTTACAATACAGGAGACCTCACACAGAACTCTATAACTCCTATCGGAGACGATATGAAATTCCCTCCAGTCGCCTTAGAGTGGTATGGCTATCATCCAGACAATGACGAAGAATGTCAGCTCAATTCGACGAAGTGGAGCACTGAACGCCTCTGGATTGGATTCAAAACTTGTTATCTTGTGAAAGTGAGACAACCGAAAAACTTGAAACCCGAATTCATGTCAAATATGCAATGCCAAAATAAGACTATAGATATCAACCTGCAGTTTATAGGTCAGTGTTTTTACACTGACCAAGCTAAATATAACCGGTCACATTTTATTTTTGGACCTACACCAGCGGCAAGAGCAAATAACCTCCCATTTAATTGCATGTCATGGGCAATACAGAATTTCACTGGCTGGTCACCTGTTCCTAAAGATGAAGATAAAGCTCGTTTCCAATTCTATTCACTTTCATATGAAGAAGTTCCCTGTGATAAAGCTGCCACGATTGCTCTGTACTGTGAAAAAGATCTATGGGGAGCTTGTAAAATTCCTCGTGGGCCTGACCCTATTATTTATGAGCATGTAGCAAGAAAGCTGCCAAATGATTTGTGGTCTTCAAAGTTTGGAGAAGGGATCCTACTTTCTCACGGACTTCGAGAGATTACAGGGACCAGTTGTAAAAGAAGGTATGGTATAGCTTACGGAGAACCTGCACTCTGTTTTAAAAGAGTTCCGCAGTCTGGATTACAAGTTTCAGAGCCAGTTTTAGAGGACTTCGAAGACTTATATCGACAAGCAGCCTCGGATCCTAAACAATTGAGTGCTTTGCTAAAACTGTTAAAATCTAATGCCAAATTGCAGGAATTCATATCTATTAAGCTCGAAGACAGAAGAGAGGAATCGTTCGCCATTCAAATAGTGGAGAATGCTTTTCCTCATAAGAGAATCATTGGGATCGGCACTGAGTCTCGTGCCCTTAAATATTCACATCTTCTTAGACAATTGATATCAGATTCTGCATAAATAGTGATAAAAAAACCAATGAATTCGACAAAAAAGCTCAGTACATAAAATTCATAGAAACAGATATTCGCTTGTTGAAGTAGTAGAATATTTTAAAAAAATACAATGAGCCAGCAACATATCAATCCTTTTTACTCAATTACCAGTGACAAGAAACAGCTAACGATGCGCTATATTTTTTTAATTTTTTTCATTGAATTGGGCGCTCATTAAAGAAAATGATTCTTTTAAAAAAATCCAGTCCAATTCTGAACAATATCAAGTGTCATAAAAATCGCAAAAAATCCTATTTTGCAAAAATTATTTGAGTTTTAACAAAATGGAAGTCCTTTCTTCAAAATCCGTCGGCACTCACAGCGGTCAATTCCATGCAGACGAAGTTCTTGGATGCGTCATGCTCACCAAATACACTGCAGAGTTCAAAAACGCTCAGATCATCAGGACCAGAGACGAAGAGAGACTCGCCAAACTTGACATCATCATTGATGTTGGAAAAATCTTTGATAAGGCCACCTACAGATTCGATCACCACCAAAGAGAATTCCAAGACACATTCGATGAAAACCACAGCATCAGACTTAGCAGCGCTGGTCTCGTTTACAAATATTTCGGAAAAGAGGTCGTGAGAAATCTGGTCAAGCATTACGTTGATATGTACAAACTCGACGTTGTAGTTGATGATAAAACCGTGGATGTTGTCTACTATAAACTCTATGATTCTTTCATCGAAGGAATCGACGGCGCAGACAACGGCGTCAGCAGATATCCAAGCGATATTAAACCAAAATACCAGGACCATACCAACATTCAGTCCAGAATCGCAAGACTTAACCCTTGGGATGAGCCAGATGTCCAACCAGATGATAGATTCAAAGTCGCGATGGAAGTCATGGATGAAGAGTTGAACTGGCAAGTCAAAAGCATTGTAGTGTAAAATTGTCATTAAGTGTCCCGAAACTAACTTGTTTTTGTTAGAAATTGGCTTCCAGCAAAAGGCCATGTTGAAAGAGCGATTGCCGACAGGTTTAAGGTCCACACATCAGGAGCAATAATCAAATTCGAGACTCCCTGTGCATGGAAGGATCACCTATTTACCATTGAGAAACAACTCGGTATTGAAGGCAAAATTAAGCTGGTGATCTTTGAAGACAAGGGATCGAAGAGTTGGAGAGTGCAGAGTGTTCCAATAGACCCAAGCAGCTTCGTTAACAGGAATCCTTTGAAGGAAGAATGGAGAGGATTGGATGAAGCCAAAACTGCTGAGGTGTCTGGAATCCCCGATATTGTTTTCGTGCATGCTAGTGGATTTATCGGAGGTGCAAAATCTTATGAAAGCACTCTTAAGATGGCAGTATTGTCACTGATTGAATAATAAGAAATAGCACACCGTTCTACTCTAATTTCATGGGTTACATTACATACATATTTACCTGAAAAATAACGGAGTTTAAGACAAAAGAAAATAAGTGTTTCTCTCATTTCTCTCAGGCTTTATTTAAGATATCATCTGTCCCATATCTTTAATTTATGGAAGTGTAGAAAGCATCCCTAAACCGAGCTATTTAGATTCGAAACTATTATAATTTTATGTTTATTGAATTTGCCCTTGACGGGATTTATTTTCTATTTATATATTAGTACTACTCCTTGACCACCACTCAATCTAACACAAAAAATAACCTAGTTTCTACTGTCCAGAGATAGCCGCTCTTAGAGAGTTAACAAACTTGGCTAAGTAAATATATATCGCGTGAAGCAAAGCATTTAATTCCACGTTATTTATTTGAGGTTTGAAAAGGATAATTCTGAGTAATATAGTGACAATTGAAGCGTCTGGATATCTACTGAGCAAGTTGAAAGAGTGAGTTGTGCAGCCTTCCTGTCTTGAATAGGAATCTAATGCTATGAATTCCTCAAAACCGATATTGAGAGATGCGAATGGGAAAAATCCTGCCAGAGAGCATGAACTTGAATTCTACTAGGAAAGTGTATAGCCCACCAATGTAATAAAATGTAATAATGAAGCTTTTTTTTGTTGTAACTCCTTTCTTATATAAAATCCAGATTACACAAATAGATAGTTACAAGAATACAATAAACCAGTCTAAAAGTCAATCTCTTCATTCAAATGAACAGTGACATGGATAAGTTAGCGATGAGGCATATTTCATTGAAATGAGCGTTTATTACGGAAACGATTCTTCAAAGATTTTATTATAAGAGGCTCAAGAAATACGTATTTGTCTAAATTTATTAAATTTGTCACAAGATGGGATGTACAGCATCAAATCCAGAGGAGAACCTTGTGAAGAAAGCACTCAGAAACAGGTTTAAAGTTCATCGCTCAGGAGCTATAATAAAATTCGACAAATCCTGTGCATGGAAGGATCACATTCATGACCTGGAGAAACAGTGCGGTATCGATAACAAAATCAAGTTTGTTTTGTGGTATGACAAGGGGTGCTGGAATGTTCAAAGCGTTACAATAGAACCCAGCAGCAGCGTTGGCAGAAATCCTTTGAAAGAAGAATGGATAGGGCGATCATCGTTTGATCTTGGTGAAGTTACAGGCGACCTCGAAATTCACTACGTCCATCCCAGTGGATTTAGTGGATTCGCGAGAAATTATGAAAGCGCTCTTAAGATGGCAACTTTGTCTCTTATTTACTCCCAAGAGCACATCTCTAATTTTCATGGTTCACATTACATATTTACCTAAAAAATAACTGAGTCTAGGCCGATTAAACTAATTTTTGCTCTCAACCAGTAGTTACTCGATTATTTCTCTCAAAATCTGCTAATTATGAGAATAGGTAGTACATAGCCTTAGATCGAGTTATCTAGCGAAGTTTCATTGCAGAATACGAATGGGAGATATGCTAATTTAACGCAACGATTTGTGAGGGAAAATTACGCAACCTTGAAAGGATTTCTGCTCTTTGGTTTTTGCAATGTGGTATAGATTCACAAAAACGAGTAAGCGATTGAATATTTAAGCACTCTCATGGGATAAAAGGAATATGATAAAAGAAATGCTAAATTCTCCCTCTTTTTTGCCTTTGCCGCTTTGAAAAGCCACCGAAAATTTTATCGGTTACCCTTGGCAACTTTCTCGATTTCTTCCTTCTTTCTGACAGCATAACTAGTATTGGCACCCTATAATCACAAATTGCATTAGCTAATGCTACACAAGAGAGTTCTGCTTACCTTGGCAGCGTTCATGAGTTCATCAGCAAGACATTCACTCATAGATTTCATGGTTCTGAAAGAGGCCTCACGAGCACCGATGGTGATGAGGTAAATGGCAGTGTTGACTCTTCTCATTGGAGAGACATCGACTGCTTGCTTTCTGGCAGCACCAGCATGACCGATTCTGGTGGAGTCTTCTCTTGGGCCGGAATTGATGACGGCTTGAATAATAACCTCGAGTGGGTTCTTTCCGGTCATGAGGTGAATGATTTCAAGAGAGTGTCTGATGATTCTGATGGCCATAGCCTTCTTACCAGCGTTTCTACCGTGGAACATAAGAGCATTCACGAATCTTTCAATGATTGGGCATTGGGCCTTTCTGAACTTCTTAACTTGCCATCTGCCAGCAGTGTGAGGGACGAAAACTTGTGATTTTTGGGTTTGGAGGGAGATATAATCCTTGAAGCAGTTGTCTTCAACCTTAACTTCGGAGTAGTCCCATCTTCCGAACAACTTTTGGGTAGCTTGGGTGGAGACTTCTTGTTTAGTTTCTGTATGGGTAAATAATCAGATTTCATAATGCGTAAGTTTGTCCTACCTTCGGCCATCTAGCTATGAACGATTCTTTTTTTCAAAGACTGGAATTAGTTTTTATTCCTTTGCTTTTTATCAGAGCAGGTATCCTTAAATAATTTGATGCCAGATTAGGATTTCAGTGTGAACGAATCAATTCCGACTGAAGGTTAAATGCGCTCCGAAAAATGGCATAGCGTTGGTGAAAGCTGCCAAATATGTGTGATAGAGTTGTGTTAAAGAATTTTTAGTGCTTGGAAAAAGAAAGAAGATGTATCATACAATGGCAAATTCAGTTTCTGACAAATTAATGCTAGTTTGGTGCTTTCTTGGGGTAATTGCTGTTTATAATAGATAAATTTAAGCCCAAAGCAAATTTTGTAGCACGGAGCAGTCTTCTCTTGAGATCAGCTTAAGATGTCAATTTAGTAATATATCACATCATAAGTCGTCAGAGCAGAGCGAATTGAAGGCAATGCTAGTGCCAAGTTTAGTAGAATATCATCCTTTTTTACAAAAATGTGATAAATATTGACTTAATACAAAGTCATTGTTAAAGGAATAGAAAGGAGTGATATTTAATCATAAGTAATACAGTTTCGATTTACAATATCCTTGACTCGGATAATGAAATTTAAAATATTTTGAAAAACAAAAGGGCCCAAAAAAGCCCAATACAAAATTCTTGAGGCTAATAGAGCAACAGCTGTAGTTAATCACTACTGGAATATCTTCGCACCCGAAAATTCTTTTTGAGAATTCTTGCCTTGATGATTGGCACCATGCTTTGGTGTTTCAAATTCAAATTCTTCATTGATCTTTGGTTCTACCTTGTTCCCGTGTTTTTTCATAATATAGTCCAGTACGTCAGCATTTGAAAGAATTTTAGTTCTTTTGCTCGGGATACCTCTCATGCGGTTGGTTTCTGATTCAAGTTCTGCGCCTAAAACATCAGATTGAGCACTCATTCGTCGATCTCTGGGTTTCTGTATGGGATTATCTGAAGGGATTTCTTTGAGGAAATTTTCAATGAAGCTCGCGTCTGCTGAGTTATTCATCAATCCTGTCTGTCTCTCACGATCAGAACGATCAATTTTCATGCTTTCATTCAGCATACTCAACGAAGAAGTCCTCAGCAGCGATCGATACCCATTCTGCGCTTGCTGCTCGCGTCTACTTTGTTGCTGCTGCTGTCTAATCAACTGAGAGGCCGCCATTTTCAGAACTTTATCTGTCAGCTTAACGCTTTCCTCCACCTGTTTCTGCGTCAAATCAGGCCGATTTTCCAATATCGGCATTATCCTTACACTCGTTGTGTCTAGCTGACTCCTGCCATTTCGGCTTTTTTCTGAAGAAATATCTTCCAGCGCCTTTTGTCTTAAGCGTTCTCTGGCGGCTTTGACCTCTTGAACCTCAATGAGGTCTTCATCATCAATCGCATTATTTTGCAATTCTTCTTCAAAGATGTCCTTAAGGATCAGTCTCGCTTGGTTTAGCTGTCTTTGTTCTCTCAGCTGTTGCTCGCGACGAAGTCGCTCTTTTTCCGCTTCACTAAGCAGTTCTGAGTTGCTTCGCCGAGAGGTGTCTCCTCGAATAGTCGGTTGGCTATAATTCATGACTTCTAGAGTAAACTCTTTCGCAGAAGGCTCTTCAGGCTCATTGAATGCCTCAGGCTCGGGTAATTCTTCAGATTCATCGGGCTCGCTTTCAATTTCTGGTATTTTCCTTCGTTTTGGCCCGGTGAAATAGGGCTGTAATTTCAATTTGATCTCTCTGACTTCATAGGTTATTGGTTCTATTTCTTGTTTCTCCTCAGTTAACGATAGCTGTTTCACGGGCTCTTCTTTCACTGGAGCAGATTCTTCTTTTGTCTTGGCTGGTTTGGCTTTGAATTCTTCAGGGTTCGGTATACAGCGAAACAGAGTTGTGATGTTCGCAGTGACTTCGGAGATCAAAATGAATAATAAAAACAGTGCGTAAAAAAAAGTGAATATGATGCAACCCCAAGCGATTGTATTGCTGCTCTCTGAGGAGCCATATGCTGTGAGGCTGCCTAACCCGAACATCGCTATGGTCACAAAAGCCAATAACAATTCACCGACTGCATCGACGATATGGTCCATGCTTTGTTTAATCGGAAGCGCGCCGTAAGTATAGGTGCAGTAAACCAACTGCACCAGTAGCAAAAGGATTAATTGCGTCGTTGGACTATTTTGGAAAGCAACAAGGATGATTGCCGTAAGAAAGACTCGCAACAGCAGCAGAGGGATAAAACTCTGCTGAAATAACGAATCAAACGCGTAGTCTTGGTATAATATCGTTGCTCTGCCATAAAATATCCGTTCTGAGCGTTTTACAGCGGTAGTTCTCTGGCGCAAGGCTCGGATGATAAGCCCGGCCAAAATTAAATAGATGATTAGGAATAAGATTGCTAATAAAAAACTCAGCGTGTTTAGCGGGCTGCCAAAGCTCAGATTTGCGAAATTGGCCATGAGACCAACGAATGCTCGTAACGAGTATCCCAGCAGCAGATTAACAGAGAGATTATAATTGATTGACCTGTCTAAATATCTGATAAATTTCGGGAAGCCCTCCATTTTCTTCCATCTAATTGCTGCAAGAAGAGCCACGAGCAGACCAGTGACTATAGCAATTAGCAGAGCAAAAAACTCGCCACAGAAATTCGCGAAAAACTGCGGTGGGAATGCAAACTGCCCGAACTTTCCTGTAGCAGTGGAGTCGCCGTTGCCAATACTGACTGGAAGGCCTGCTGCAATGTAGGATTTGCTCGCTATTGAATAAAATTGTTGTAGATCGCTGGTCATATCGACGTTTACGAACCTCATATGCAGCAGGAAATCAAGCATCAGCGACCTGCGGACCATGCCTCCCCAGCCGAAATCTCCCAACGAATAAACCAAAATCAGAAAGAAATGAATTGCTCCGGAAATATTGATGAATCTTGCCAGCCCAGAAGGATCTAACGAGGAGCTCTGTGGGTTCAAAAGCGGTCCGCAAGCAGTATCATAAGCTAAAATCGGGGTCAGACTGCTACTGTCATCTATTCGAACAGCAGCTGTAGCGGTAGGTGGGATATAGCCAGCGACATCAAGAGTTACCAGCGCTTGTGTGGAGTTTATCTGGGTGATAATATACAAAGACGATGCTAAAAACTGCTCGTTGATTGCGATAGAGGTGACTGTCTTGGAGCTATTCCAAAAGAATTGAGGAGTTTTCGTGAATTGGATGTTGAATTGAGTGAGTGAATCGACAGAAACGACTGAAAAACAGATTAGAGCGCTCGAGCACAGTTCCGTCGTGTTAGCTAAGTATGAATAGATTAGTTAATTGATTGAGTTGCGAATGGATTGAATGTACTTGCATTTGGAATAGTCGGGCAAATAGAACTAGCATGTGAAAGTGAGATAAGCGCAGCTATGTGAAAAATTTTGTGAAGTCAGCGATGGTGAATAATTTTGATAGTACAGCTGATGATGCAGAGCAGGGCGAAGCGAAACAAACATGTCCTCTTGTGCAATGTTGCCTCTTTCATATCTTTTAAGAAAACGATTGTTGTGAGGTCATCAATAAATAAATTTTTACACAAATATTCCTCGTTAACAACTATTTGTTTAAGCTCAAAATAGCTCGTTCATAGGGCTAAACGATTTCGTTTGTTGAGGCGGATAAGGAGAGAGTTTTCGATTCTACTCGTTTGAATTTTAAAATATCTTAGCAATATGCAGGTATCGACATGGAATTTATCGGATGGATAAGGACGTAAGTTGTGGAAGTATTACCGCAGAGTTTCCTCTGAAGGTGAAAAGAACATAGCGAGGACGAGAACTTG
>ENA-UOTX01001910-UOTX01001910.1-compost-metagenome-genome-assembly--contig:-NODE-1910-length-12369-cov-14.636756_pt1 | contig 12369 bp, 6 predicted proteins | sample MGYA00238143_ERZ746982 | MGnify/ENA primary metagenome ERZ746982 (study PRJEB28758, sample SAMN06268862) | compost metagenome | isolation source: single cell | place: USA: California, Emeryville, Joint... | reverse complement strand
GAGGTTGCTGAGACTCACACGTTCAGACAAAACGAGTACATTAGTTGAATCAAGGGTATAGGTACCGGAATCGGGAGACTTCTGCCATAATTGTAAAACGGAGAGTTTCGTCAGCAGATCAATTGAGCTGTTGTAGACTTCTTGAGAAGAAATAGAAGCTAGGAGACAATCCGTTTTGTAAACACAGATCAAGCAAGAATCAATAATTTGGGCTGCAACCTCCATTTTGTTCTTGTCGAAAGTATCACTTGTTGTTTTTGAGGTATAATCGGTGTTAATGATATTTGCAACAATCTTCATCGACGACTGCACGTCAGAAAGCGAGCAATAGGATGGATTTATAAGTGACAAGAGTGTATCAAGATAGGGTTGAGTCCAGTTTGAAGCAACTGTGAGGCTGAGAGGAGTTTGTGCTATCTGATTTATGATTTGAGTTTTAAGATTCTGAATGGAGGCAGCGTCAGTATTAGAGATTGAACAGCATTCTCCAGTCCACCCGTCGCTGCAGTGGCATTTCTTTGTGAGATAGACAGAGTCGTACTGGGATTCTCCATTTCCACTGCAAGTGGCACACGCAGCAGAAGAGGAAGTGTCATTATTCATTCCATAGTTATCAGAGTAGAAATTTTCGATAGTCGACGAAAGTGTGCTGAGATAGTCACCTTTTTCTTCATTTGTGAGATTGGAAGAGAGAGCATCATTCATCATCGACTGAAGTGTTGTGTCAAGCGACTGGGCACTCGTGATTTGGAGCTCACAGGTTTTAGTTTGGGTATTCGCAGCATATGGAGAATAGCAACTCTTGGTGCAAGTACCATTAAGTGCTGTGAAGTATGAGGAGGAGGGACAAGACACACAACTCGTATTTGATCCAGCTGAGCAATTTGCACAAGAGCTGTGGCAATCTAGTTAGGATATTTGATTAACTCGTGTACTTAGTTAGATTTTTAATTTACTTATGCACTTGGAGGTTGAAGTGTTCAGGAATGTTCCTGAAGGACAAGAGGCATAGCAAGCAAAGTTATAGAAATAAGGGAGTTGGCTGGCGACATCACAAGTCAGGCAGTTCGTACTCAATGATCCGGAACAAGTCTTGCATGATGGATCACATTCTATTGGAAATTATTATTGGTTTTTATAAATCAAGTGAGCGTATGCTTACTTTCACACTTGAACGTCTGAGTATCTGAGTATGTTCCTTGAGGACAGATACCAACACATGTAGATCCAGACAAAAAGAGTCCATTAGTACAACTTGTGCAACTATTAGTGCCCGCTGCATTACAAGTGGCGCAAATAGCCGCACAAACTTTTGTACATTTAAAATCTTAGCTTCACTGAATTTGAAATATTAATTACCTTGGCACTTCCAATCATTGTCGTTTGGAAAATACCCATTCGGACATGTGGTACCACATGTATTAGTTGGAGAGAGATATGTGTCACTATTGCAACTCGTACAACTGCTGGCGCCTGCTGCGGAACAGGTAGCACAGCTGGTATCACAAGCTTTGAAATGAAATTAACTGTTTAGGATTTAGAATTATTTTAATCCTTTACCTTTGCATTTCCAATCTGAGGAGTCTCCATAGAATCCATCTGGACATGGATTGAGACAGGTATTTGAATAGAGAAATGTATTGCTATGACAACTGGTGCAACTGGTGTCACCTGATGCAGTACAAGTGGCACATCTTTCATGACACGCTTTTAATAAAATGTCAAAATGTTGGGACTTGAGAATTTCTTACTGTGGCATTTCCAATCCGCAGATTCGCCATATAAGCCATCTGGACACAGATCGACACAAGTAGTGGAATAGAGATATTTTCCATTGCAGCTGGTGCAACTGCTGGCGCCTGCTGCAGAACAGGTAGCACAACTGGCATGGCAAGCTTCAAAATTGAAATTAATATTAAAGAATTTATAATGTTTTCTATTTCCTACCTGTGCATTTCCAATCCGAAGATTCGCCATAGAATCCACCTGGGCATGGATCGATACAGGTATTTGAATAGAGATATAATCCACTGCAACTGGTGCAGGCGTTGGGACCAGGTCCGGAACACGTAACACAACTCAAGTGACAACCTATGTTTAAAATTGTAAATTTTAGAAGTTCGCTTATTACAGTAGATATGAATTACTATCGCAATTCCAATTTGCATCATTAGATGTATAACCGTCCGGGCAAGGGTTTATACAAGTATTTGAATAGAAATATAATCCATTACAGCTGGAACAGCTGCTGGAACCTGCGGCTGTACAAGTGGTACAGGTTGCATGGCATGCTTTGATTAACAAGAGAATATTATAATCTTGAGTCTTGGTAATTTCTTACTGTAACATTTCCGATCTGAGGATTGGCCATAATATCCATCTGGACATGAATTGACGCAGGTGTTCGTCGGAGAGAGGTATGTTCCAACAGGACAGCTGGTGCAACTACTGGAACCTGATGCAGAACAAGTAGCACAACTTGAATGGCAAGCTTTGATTTAGCATTTTAAATTTTAGAAATTTGAAATTATTAATTTATTTTGTACTATAACATTTCCAATCTGAGGACTCTCCATAATACCCGTCTGGACACGTATCGACGCAAGTATTCGTTGGAGAGAGATATTTTCCACTATAGCATGCAGTACATTGATTATTCGCGGTTCCTGTGCACTTTCGACAACTTGTATGGCAGTTGACACATTGTGGAGATGAAATAAACACTCCGTCATCAGTGCATTGCGAGCAATTGCCAGTGCCCGGTTTCTATTTATGGTTTGTAAGTAATGAAGCATGATAAGATTAGAAAAAGAGAGGTTTGAGAAAGTATAGCTCACGATGCCATTGGTAACTTAAAATGGTGGAATAAAAATAAATAGGTCTCTTACATAGTATTGACCATGGTAGCATTCTATAAATTGCTAATATTAGACGAAGAAATAAAATGTTGATATACTGTGGTAAGAGTTGGTTGGGCTATGCAAGAAATAGTTATTATCCGAATTCGAAGAAACACATTGAGAATTGTCTTTCAAATAATAACCAGATTTGCATATTACACAATTCGAATGAGTTGGGTTGATGAATGTTTTCCAGTTGCAACTTGCATCTTGTTATTAAATTAACTCACACAGCCAAAAATATTGAATATTACCTCCAGAGCTTTGAAAGACACCTTCAGCTCCTTGAAGCCATATAAAATTCAAGATATCAAATGTTCCCGTACTCTGAGGAGTTGTACCATCATAATTACCACATAAATCAAGAGCAGCATCGTTTCCATCGATGATAGGAGTATCTCCGTCAGCGAAATTGCCGAAATAGACCCTCGGAGACACATTTCCATTCACCCAGATTCTTGCTGAAGAATATCCAGCAGCAATTTCTAATGGCTGTGCTTGAATGATCTCAACTACCACTCGATTCCAGCTCCCTAATAAGATATAAAACAGCCTGAGATGAGAATTATAAAAGCTGAATTTACCGAAGGTGAGAGCTGACAAACCAGAGTACCCATTTTCGTTTCCAGGAAATACATAATATGCACCAGACGGCGGATTCGTCCATATATTAAATCGTCCACCATTGGTAAAAAAGAATTGCAACGAAAGATAATTTGTGGCTGTATTTCTAATACTGAAGATAGTTTGGATTGTTGGTCCACCCGAATAGGGATATAGATGCATAGCTGCCACTAAACCTTTTTTCGAGATTGCTGCGTTCAAGGGAAAAGAAGCAATTTTGTTTAGACGACACTGCAAGATATTGTAAGCACTAAAAGTTACATCTTGACTCGAAACCGTTGAATCTAATCCTAATTTACATATTTTAGAAGCTCAAATGAAATATGAATTAAGAAAAATACCTTTATATCCAATAGTGCTTGAGTAACCTGCGCGGTTGACTTCTCCGATAATAAAGGATTGATTGTTGTTTGTTCCAGAATCGGACGCAAAATGAAATGCATATAGCTTGCCTAATTCAAACATTAAACACTCTTTCACTGATAGATTTTTTAACTTGCAGATTCCATTAATGCTACTTTGATAAATTCTTCTTCTGTTTTAGGAGTATAGTCCAAATACAATCGAACATATTGTAAATAGGCATATGCTCGGTCAATACCGCCGTCAGGATAGTCTGGGTCAGTAATACCGCCAAGGTTCAGAGCTGTCGTCGGATAATCCAGAGCGTAATAGGAAGCACTTCTGGTCCCGAAGTATTGATGGGGAGGTTGCCCATTGTTCAGATGGTATCGAAATCCATAATGTATCCCCGCAACTGAGTCAATTCCAGTACCAACAAACACCCATTGTCCAGTTGGTGCCAATTCAGAACCAAGTAACTATTTGTTTCGACAAATTAAAAGCAAGTTTGTCTAAAATTTTACATTTTCTCCCCAAGTAAGGGCACCTTCCAATTCAGTGGAGGTAGCGGCAACAAAGCAATACGTATAGCTCGGATGAAACTGAATCATTAGACTTCTTCGACTATTATCACTTTGAGACCATATTATTACTTATGATTTGTTTTCAGAATAGGTTTATACGCGTTGTTTTGAATAATAGACGCGCTCACATCCCAAATTTGGGCAAACCCCTCCTTTTTCAACCACAGACTTATTGCGTACCTTGTTGAGCTCACCCAGGTGGGCTTGAGATCTGTCAAAAAGTGTCGAGTAGGATATGTAGATGGATAATACACCTGCGCTTCTTGTATATAAAATATTCCTTGAGCTGATAGGAAGCATTAGCTAATGTAGAAAAAAAATTTTCCTACCATAGCTCAATCGGATAATCACAGCAAAGGCTATCAGCATGATGCAAATTGCCCTGCTAAGAGCAGGTTTGAACGAACTGTGAGTCATTACAGCCAAAAGGTAGATGAGCAAAGTTTTTCTATAATGTTTTAACTGGCAAATTAATAATGAATCGAGATCGCACTGACTAAAACCAAAGACTTTAAATGAATTGAGTATTATTTTTATTAAGCTAACGAAGTACTGTGATTTAATCTTCCTTCTTTTTAATTTATTTCCATGACTAATGAAGGAAAATGCTATCTATATAGATCCATTTTCTTCTTCCCGCTTGATGCTATTTTGATTTTTTCGATAAGATGTTGTGTGAGCACAACAAAATTAATTTTCAAACTAAAAGGATCATTTTTATGCAACGAAGAAAAATCTTAAGCAAATATTTTTTTCATTTTGCTTCGATAGAATTATGAAGATTCATAAAACTTCATTCAGTCTAAACTCGCAATTTTGTTACTAAGAAGTGATGTGATTTTCGGAACCTCTACACCTCGCTATAGAATACTATATGAAAGTTCATGGAATCGAAAGCTTCAGCTGCTATTTGCAGTGAGCGGAAGAAATAAATTGGATTTAAAGAAAAGCAAACTGTTCGCTTATCATGGTAAAATTACTAATTCTGCAATACACAGTGGCAACCAGGATTCCAATTTTTTCCTCTCCTGCGTATTTCTGAAAGGTATTTCAACATTTTTGTGGCAAGGTTATTCGTAAATGCGAAAAAATCGAAGACGGAGACATTTGCGGCGCTCGATATTCTCAGAACATTTTAATCCGGTCAAGTGAATTAATTAAACTTGAGCGTATTAATTAAATTAGAGAATCTGGAAGATTTGCAAATGCTTGAGTTATATTAATGAAGAGAGTTGGCAATCAAGAGTCATGGCCTGCTGCGAGAATCGAATTGCTCGAACGTTGATTGTTGAAAACAGAGGAGGAGGAGAGGTCTCTGAAATGGAACATCTTAACACATCATGATAATCGAAGGCAATGGTGTTCTTAATTGATATAGCCTATCAGCACTCCTGTATTGAGCTAGAACAGGTAGAAAGACTTGAATCATCAAGAACGGATCGACGCGGACTGAGATAATTCAGTTGGGTTATATTTATCTTGATTCAGAACACTGAGTGATTCTTGCTTTAATTTGTTTCCAGCTCATTCTATTAAAAAATGAGCTGCTATCTCTGATTTTTTTGAAATTTTAAGCTCAGTCCTCGCTTCTCTATTCTCATATAATCCGAAAGAATTCTTAGAGTATGAATCGAATGTTGGCTAGGTTGGGAAGTTCAATGAAACTTATGATTTCATCACTTTTACAGAGCATCATTACTAAACCAAAAAAAAAAAATGGATAATAAGGAGAGATTCTCTCCTTTACAAAGAAATCAATTCGAAAGTTGTTATGAATCGATTTGGTGAGTGCATATTCCGATAGTTAGAATAAAAATACCCCATTTCTTCGAAATATAATTTTATTGAGTTATCTCAATGGTTCTGGGATGAATCGTCTTAGAAGTTTGAGAACGCACTCATAACATACATCTCGACAGCTAAAGCCTCGATAGCTTATAAAATTCTATCCAAATTGCAACTATGTCTCTTTTTTGATGAGAATGAAGCAAACTCTTACGATGAACTAAAGTGAACAATGCCATTAAGGATAGATATAGTTATCCTAGCTTTTAACATCGCTTTGGAAGTTAGCTGCTATATGAATATGATTTGGAATTTCCGTAAAGAAGGTCTCATTCAAGAGTGTTTAATTAAATTACGACTCATCTAACAAATCATGGAAAAATGGAAGCAATTGAGAGGTCTTTCAGAAATGAGTAGTAGATAGCGGACTTTTCTCACGAAGAGGATATCAATTGTTTAAATTTGCTTGAAAAGTTCTTCATCGAAAGATGACTCCAATGAGAGATATATCAATAATAGATCTAGCAAGCATCCAAGTAGAGCGTGTTATACTATCATAATCACAAAGCAAAGAACGACTGAAGCTCTGTGTGCTCTCTCAATAGTGAATCTAACTTCGGAAAATTTCATTCTCATCGCATTTCAGAAACTGGCGAAGAATTCACGAAATTTTGAAATAATTGACAGCAAACCCCTTGAAATGAAGGTTCATTCGCTTAGGGTACAATCTGGAACAATAAACCCTAATCGACTACAGGAAAATTTAAAAAGGCAGAGAGTCTCTGATATTGAATAAGAAAAAAAAAATTGACTTTCTAACAGATGCTGCCAAGACCGTCATAATCCGTCAAATATCTTTCTCACATTCAGCCAGCTTTGCCATTATGCCATCCAAAAAGAGAAAATAGTGCAAAAAATGAAATTCAAACTCAATATTGGTATCTAAAATCCATTAATCTCTTTTTTACCTTGAAAATTTCTGCACTAACGACTGGAAATAGCACATGAATCGGAGATAATTGCAGTTTACACAAAGACGCTCGAAAAGATTAAAAAAGGGTCAAGCAGCTCATCTATGATGAATTTTAAAATTAGCTGGATATTTTTGATAACAAAGCTTATAAATTGGTGGATTGAAAAAGTGAGTTGTAAGTATTTTCTTATATATTGAGCACATGATTACCTTTCTGTGTGTTTGGCTGAATGCAAATCCGTCGAGTTTTTCTTGTTCATGTAATTCGCATTGTTGTATAATGTTATCAATGATAACTTGCGAACTTAAAACTTGCCCTGCTTTTGAAAAAAAGAGACGCAGCAGAAGATATTACGCTTCATTAATGAACTACTATGAAATCATTTTAAGAATCTATTCCTTTAGACAATGAGCATTAAATATGAAAGTTTATTCACACTTATCTGTATCTTTGCTTCCAATACATTACTAATCATGAATTTATAGAGAGAATTTTAATCTGAGTCTCAATAATGCCACAAAAAGCCATAATTGGGTCCTTATTGGATGAAGAACGATTCTGAAAACGACTCTTTCCTTCTTTTTTATTGAATTCGATGATGTTCGCCTTATCATCCGAGTTCTTAACCGCAATGTTAGATCGATCTCGTTAGATTCTTCTGTCCAAGCTTTTTCGTTTATCGATATTCATTAACAATTTTCAGTCAAAACGTTCATGGATCAGTCACAAGCAGACCTTGTAAAATCCTTCAGTGATTTTGCACTCGTTAAAGGCCTTTGTGTCAAGGATATGCGTATAATTTATGTGTGAGACATTGAGCAGGATTTCGCAAAGGCATTGAATTCATAAGTTTCCCATAATCGTTGCTGAAGAAATTTTGCTTCGAAGCTTCCTTTTTGCATTAAGGTCATTTAGAGGTGGAGTTCCGACGCCATGTAGTTTTCAGCTCCAAGAACGGAGAGAGATGTATTTCGATCCCAGACGACAGGAAAAATAGCCACGATCATGGTAAAATTCAATTGTGCCTTCAATTGATGAAAATAGGCTTCTTCAGCTTCAGTAAACCTCCAGCGTTTCCACCTCCTCCTTCTGCAAGTTTCATGATATTCGCACAGCGTTAATCATTTTTTGACAGTGGTTTTTAGAATATTTGCTCTGATCATGGAATTCTTCCATGTGAATGATGTTCGGATGTGCAGATTCCCAATGATATTGACTTCAACCTGCTTTGCCATAGTTAGTGAGGGATCATCTAGGCTAATAATCATTTTATCCATTTGAATCTCAGCTCATTCGCTAATTTGCCAAGTTTGGCTCTCTCATTCGGAAAGTTTTGAGGAAAATGCGTGTGAATGAGGCTGGTACTTGGAGTTCTACTTAGCCCCAAACGTTTTGAAGCAGAGCTATCGGCCTAGAATGGAATATGTTCTCTTCAAGTCCATTAGCTCAAATTTCAATTATTCTGTGATCACTTGTGATATTTGTAACATTAGTGTCTATGAAATAAATAACAAAAATTTTTACACCCAAATCAAATGCAAATGCTTTCTTCTCTGAGAAGAACAAAGAAGGAAGCACATCTTCAAGAAAATCCTTTGCAAGGACATTCGAAAATGAAATTTTTGGAATCAGAAACTAACTATCCAGAAGCTAATTGTAAAAGTACTTTTGGGAATGAAATGATAGTCAATAAGCAGTACAAGTAATAGTTTTCCTATATTTATGAGTATTCTTTAAAATAACTATGTAGTAATGAATTTTTCGAGTGGAGCTTTAATTCTTTTCTCAATTATGTCATAGAAAGTCAATATCGCACCCTAAAAACTCTGAATGACAAAGAGTTCACAAAGTCTTGATTACCTTCCTCCTGTTGAATTCAATTACGTTAGTTTCGTCACTAACTTTCTTAATTACAATCGTCAGATCGATTGTGTTGCTTCCATCGGTCAAAATCCGTCCTTTGACCTATCCCAAAAAAATTTATTACTAAGCAAAGAGACAAATATAAGAAGAAACTCACCTTATAAGTGTCATCAGAAACCTCGTATTCATTGCAGACCTCATTACATATGACTACCAGTAATTTCAGCAATATATCCGCTTCGACGGGATAAAACACCCGGCAAGTCGAGGTTCTTTCGATATCCTCCTGAGAAATACTAATATGTGCAAAAATTGATTGGTTACGCTTTACCTCGTCTTGTTCCAGCGTCCTTTTCGCATCAGGATTAAACTTTCCATTTGATGTTTTCATAGTTTCCAAGTCCTGAAAAATAATCAATTTCAACAAGATAGCGGTCTATTTACACTGGTGCCAGTAGGAATACTCCTATAAGGCTTGTGACTTGAAAGGGACCCACCTACTGGTATTTCAATATTTTGCATTAGCTGTTGGATCATTTCCATCTGCTGCTGCTTTCCTTCTTTTCTCCTTAGGATCTCAGCGTCAATAAATTCCTTTCTCTTTTGAAAATTGCGCTTAAGCTTCTCCACCGAGCAGGTCTCTCCTTTGTACCAAGGATGCGCCATAATTTCCGCAATGGTGAGTCTTTGGTCAGGATTTGGTGCGAACATGGAGTTGATTAGACTTCGAAAATCTTCACTATAGAAGTTTTTTTGCCCAGGAGCCGGTACCTTAAACTTTTCATGAGCCTTCCAAAAATCTGAATGAGAATTTTTCCATATTAGTTTATAATAGTTGTCATCAGGCAAGGCATTATCAAATGGAGGAGTTCCACTCACCATCATGAATAGGACGATCCCGCAAGCGAATATATCAACAGCCGACCCGCTATAAGGCTCTTTGAGCCGGAGCTCCGGTGCCATGTAGTTCGGTGTCCCAAGGATGGTTTTTAGCTGGCCAGATCCGTCTTTGCTTGCGAGAAGCGTCGAAAAACCGAAATCAGCGACTTTGAGGTTGAATTCAGAGTCAAAGAGGAGGTTTTCTGCCTTCAGGTCGCGATGAGAGAACCCTTGGTCGTGACAATATCCAATCGTGCTGATCAATTGACGAAAGTAAGTTCTTGCTTCATTCTCCTCGAATCTTCCTGTGTTTGCGACGTACCCGAAGAGCTCTCCTCCCTGGGCAAGCTCCATCACGATAGCAACGACTTTGACGATTTTTCCTGATTTTTTTACGTATTCTATCTCTTCATGGAACTCTTTTAGGTTAATGATGTTCGGATGACTCATGTTCTTCATGACATCGACTTCATTCTTCAAGCGCTTCATATTTAGTGAAGGGTCGTCGAGCTTAATCATTTTAACCGCAGCCTGTTCCTCAGTGATGATATCTATGGCGAGTTTAACTCTATTAGGTGGGAATTTTTGAGGAAAATGCATAGAGGCGAGGGCGTTACTTGGAGTTGTAGCCAATACCGAGTGTCCGGAGGCATGTCCATCTGCTTAGCTTGGAATATTTTCTTCTTGAGTCGGTTAACTTGGTTTTCATTGATATAGTGATTATAAGCGCTTGTATTATTTTTGTGAATGAATTCACCGAAATAAATTAAGGACCGTTTTTGTCCGGCCAGATTCAGGATCATTCAGTTCAAATACTACGATTCTTCGCAAATTGAGAGTTCTGGTCAGTCTATATTTAAAGGAAACGGGCTCCTGAAGAAAGGCGAGATAAATCAACTTGAATGTCTTAAGCATAAGAACCCTGAAGTTCATATGGTCTTTTGGAGCCAGTGATGCACAGAAATTAGCTAAGTCGGAGATAAACTTACAAAACCATTAGGCTAGGTTCAATGTCTTTTTGTAATGCAAAAAAAAAAAAGTGCACAAAGAGATAGATTCTCTGCCTTCAGAGAGCTTACTTCATTAGAAAAAGAATAAATGACTTGTTAGCTGTTGTATCTCTGGTTTCTGTCTATCTTGAGAAAAAAAAAAAATGTTCACAATGGTGCTTCAGATAAGGCTGAACTTAAGCTAAAACATGCGAAAATTGCTTTAAAATCACAGTAGCTCCTTATCCGGCTTATTTTAAGCTTCGAATAGATTATGCAATGAGTAGCATTACGAATTATCCAATCCAATCCAAACCAAAAAAAAAAACGAACGAAGTTTGGATGACTTTTTTATTTTCTTGACTTCGACTGCCTTTCGATGGCAAGGACTGCAGTATTTCGCACTCAAAAGTCACTCCAGACACTGTGATTGCACGAACTGTTACAAAATCAGTTAGAATTTTCAATATTTTCTTGACTTCTGGCTCTCTCTTCATGACTCGTATACTTTCCTGTTATTTCCTCATTTTCTCAATTCAGGTCTTGATTTATTTCTGACTAGTTATTGAAATGTGGGCATTTTTCAAAGTATTATCAAATCTATAGATTTCTTGACCAGAATGCACAACCCTACTCTGCAAAGTTTATTCTCGGAAAAATCAGTTCTTGAAGGATTCGATCAAAGTATTGAGGTTGCTAGATAGTTGAGTTTCCATGCGGAAGTCTTCAAAATACGTTTTTTCTTTCTAATTCGTCATCTTTTTGCAGAACATTGAGAAATTCGGGAAAAAAGCTCGGAAAAGAGCAAAGATACGTTTTCAAATCTACCTTGATCAGAAAAACCGCATACAAAGTACCAATAGTTCACAAGCGCTTTAAAGTGATCAAAAGATCCAGAAACCAGTTCGGTTAACAGAAAGTTCTCTGGATGCAACTAATTGGACTTGAGAAAAAATTATTATAGAAATGATTCTGAGAGTGAAGAAAATTATAAAATCCAGGCAGTGTATTATTCCAAATTAATTATCAGTGTCCTTGCTCTGAATCCTTATATATATAAGAAATCCTTCAATAAATTTATTAAATCTTCTAAAATCTAATTAAATTCTCAGCTTTTTAATCAAGATCGATTTTGATAATCAAATAAAACTTAGCATTCTCTGCTTTGCTGCTAATAAATTAGAAAAAGTCATGGAAAAGCAAATTTCATCTCAACCAAAGATTGAAGAAGTGAAACAAGCTCCAGGCGAAAATGAGCAAAACGCATCACTAACAAAGAGTCTCGTCACTACTGGTAAACTCATTTTCATGGCTAAGCAAGCTCATTTACCAAAATTATCTAACCTTCGGTAGAAGAGACAACCACGAGCTCTCCAACTTTTCTTGCTTGGTGTTCGGTTGATGCCAATAAGATCGACATTGTTGACCT
>ENA-UOTX01001909-UOTX01001909.1-compost-metagenome-genome-assembly--contig:-NODE-1909-length-12370-cov-3.277068_pt1 | contig 12370 bp, 14 predicted proteins | sample MGYA00238143_ERZ746982 | MGnify/ENA primary metagenome ERZ746982 (study PRJEB28758, sample SAMN06268862) | compost metagenome | isolation source: single cell | place: USA: California, Emeryville, Joint... | reverse complement strand
ATATGAAATATCACTTAATTTTAGTTCAATAAAATAAAGAAAATTTATGTAATAATTACATTCAACTCTTTATTCACAGGCGGCGCTATTTCCTCTACATCAAGTGTCCCTTCACTTCCTCCGTCTCGAACCTCCTTATTTTTCACTCCGTTTTTCAAACAATGTGGCTTTTTTTTATAGTTTTGGGATTTTTTGCTATGTTGCGCTCTTTCCATACTTAGCTCTCTCATAACCCGCGAAACCGTTTCTGTCATCATGGCCTCCTCCTCTTCTCTTATTTTTTCCTCTCTTACTGAGAAAGTGATCAGTGTTTTGCCACACTGAATTCCCACTTTTTCATTCTTAATTTGAAGTGGTCCTTGCAATTGGACCAAGGTTCCGAATTTCGAGTTCTTATCGAACAAATAAAACCCGCCGTTTTGATACTTTATAAATGCGTGGAATCTCGAGACTGAAATATCAGAAATAACAATATCGCTGTTGTGTCCTCTTCCCTAAATACCAGGAAAATAATTCATTAACACTCGTATTAGTTGACAGCTTAGTTACCAGCTTGGTTTGATGACCTGGAACACCTTTAATAATGGAGAAAATTTTCGTATCTTTGCCTTGAGACAAACGCTCAAAGAGGAGATAAGGTTCTTTGTCAGGTCGTGGGATGTCTACTGTTTCGTATTCATCTCCTTTGCTGGTTATTATTACAAAAGGCAAATTTTCACGGCAGACATCGCAGCAAAAGTTTGTGAAATAATGATTCTTCACATTATTTTCTAGAATTATCTCTGTCTGCTCTTGTGGTTGAGATCCAGTCGTAGTAGGATTAGCAGTGAAAGGAATCAACCCATTTAAAATATCTGTGAAATTCTCAGTTGATGAAAGACCCACCGTGGTGAGATAATTCTGAAGTTGAGTCAGATAATGCTCGCTCGTTGTTGCCTGATTCTGCACTGGAGGCAAATTTGGTTTCTGAACCATCCTTTTGCTCCCAAGCCATTCCCGCAAGCAATTAAAATGAATATACGAGCTCGTTCCCTTGCACTTGCAAGGAGATAGGAACTTGAGCAAAGGTCCATCTTTTTCGTCACAAAACTCTTCATAGTAACAGATCCTGCAATGTTTCTTTTCTTGTTCCTCATTTTTCTCTTCTTCGACATCCATTTCCTATTTAACAAATAGATGAGTCAAAAATTTGATAATAACTTTATCTCTACATCATTATAATTCAAACACAGCGGCGCATTAGCCGCTTTTCTGACGACTCCGTCCTCATTTCGGACCTCTCTAATATAATATTCGACTCTTCCTACTTTCACTCTATCCCCAGCGTTTAATTCATATCCCTGCAAAATAATTCAATTTTTTCAAGAAGAACAAGCAAGATTACCTTTTGCTGCCCATTGCTCTTCAAACTACGAATAACAAGATTAATCGGCACTGATTCGTTCGGAGAACTTACAAGATATTGACCTGATGGCAAAATATTATTCAAAATTAAAAAGCCAAGGAAAATAATACCTTCGCCTGTCATCTTTACTTTGCATAGGTTAGCCATGCCTTGAGTGGGGACCTCAGTGTTTGGATCCAAAAAAACAACTTCTTTATCATTTCGATAGATGTCCATATCTTGTCTGCACAATCCTTTATTTACAGTTAAATGGTTATTTTCGTAGTCAAACAATCCATGAGAGTCCTTGGACCAAGTGAAGGCTTTGATTTTGAGACTAAGGGAAGATGAGATCAGATGACCTGGTTGCAGGTTTTCTTACTTTTTTCTGGCTTTTCTCATTCTGTCAAGAATTTTATTAATTTTCTCAGTTTAAACAATTGAAGATGTTCACTTTTAAATTGACCCCAGTCAACAATGAATATTTGTGTTAAAACTTCCAGACAGTGCACTCAAAAAACTTACTCATTGGCAGTTTGTCAGGAAAGTTTAAGTTTATTTTTTAAAATAAGTTTTTGCTCTGCTGTTTCACGTAAAGCTCCTTTCTCATGCTCGAATAGCAAAAAATGATATAAAAATTAGGTGCGATTCTTAAACTTAACTAACTTGCTGATAGCAATCACTGTCTGCGTTATTCGAACTACCATAATGGTTTGGAATCGTGTTTCCTGTAAGGATAGGACAGCTTCTTTAATTTTACCTACGATGTGTATACAATTTTGCAAACGCTAAATGGTGTCTATACATCCTTCATTTTTCGAGATATGAGTAGATTTTCTCTGCTTTGTGAAAGCACAGTCCGAAACTCTGACCATAGGATGATAAGATATTTTTTCAAGTTTGTGTGGAAGGTTCTGATCAGCAAAGTAAACCCACGCTGCTGTCGGGCGTATTTTCAAGCATGATCAAATTAAATTTTCCTCCTCCTCTACCATCAGAGGGAGCATCTCGCTCACATTTGACCATCCAAGATTAAAAAGATAAGCTCTTGTTGTAAAATCTGACACCAAGAAAAAGAAGGACGGTTGCTGCGCTGTCTGAAAAGCAACGCAGAATTTACATGAGATTTTGTTAGCAATTTTGGTCAAGTATCAAGAAACATATAAAACACGAGGCTCAAAACGTCAGAGTCCAAGCCAAATGGCTGGTCGCAATTTCATCAACTTGCAATTATTAAGAAATTAGTTAATATGATTAATTCATCTTCGAAGAGGTTTCCCTATTCAAGTAAATTATTACTACTACTATATATTGTAAGTAGTTTATGTGATCGATATACTTGAGTTTAGTACCGAACAATTTGGAATCTTCTTTAATTTAATGGAAGTAATACTACTTATACCAAAGTATATCTACATACCTTCATAATCTGTTGAACATGTAAAAATTATGACACCACCTAGTTTAAAATAAAATCTCTCAAATAAGCTCGCATAAACATTATCTTCCACTTAAGTATGCACATTCTTCTCCCACAGGCCATAATATCATATCTTAGGACGAAATAATCACTCCTCCCAGATTTTACCGAATAAATTGATTTTCAATGTCATATAGAGGAACTCAAAAAACTAATATAGCTCAACAACCAACAAAACTCGTGCCGCAGCTTCATGAAACCGAAGTAGCCATTTCATCACTTGCAAAATTCACAGGCAAATAGGATAAAATCAACCAATTCAAAGCTGATGTCGAATCCAGCAGTAAAGCAGAATTAAAGGCACAACAAAGAGTTTTTGAGGAGAAATCTACTGCTTTATTTGACACTTTAAACCAAAAACCGATCTCTAACCACCCTCGTCTCCCTGAAGTATCAACTACTTCATTTATTATTTCAGAAACGAACTTAATAAGGAAGTTGATATTGGTGTGGAACATAAATTATTGAATCTTGCAGAACAACTTGAGAGACAAAAAAAAGAGATTGAAGATTTGAAGCAAGTTATTAAAGGAAAGAACGAATATATAGCGTAAGTTGAGATAACCACAGTTTCGGAATCAGAAAACAAATGATTAGTTCCTTGCAGACTGATTATAAGAAATACAAAAATTTGTACACCGAGCAAGTTGCCGAAACCCAACGATTGAACGACCTCTTGAAAGCTCGTGATTATGAAGTTCATCGGCTCAATAGAGACAAGTAAATTGTTGCGTGAAAGTTTTTATTCATGGGACAATTTGTGCAGTAATTTAGATGGACAGGTGGAGGAGTTTACTGAGAAAGTAAGAGAAGATCAAACAAAGAAGATGTCCCCTCAAAAGTACGTGAAAAATACGAATAATGACCCATATGATTTTTGGAGAACTTCAGTAAATTATCGAGGATCGGCATGAGACTTTTAATTTTTGAAATAGAATGAGCCCGTCGAGACAAAACCGAAAAAGATTGAAACAAACAAGCTTGATGAAATACTCGGGAAAAACGCTCTCTGGGTTGATTCAAATGTGGGCGATAATGGTAGTACTCTTCTATTTAATGATCAAAAAGGCAATATGAATGCTAAAGCTAATCGCAGTAAAAGACCATAATGTGTTTTTTGTTTATGTATATGGGAATTGCGTATTAGTACCAATTTTTTTCATTTTCTTGAGAAAAATGAACGAGAAAAATTTGCAAATTCCGTGTAATGTCTGCGCGTTAGGTTAACTGTTTAGAATTCAGATGCCCGCTGATTCTTTTTGTCTTGCTGTGTGAATAAGTTTTCATAGGCCATCTGATAAACCGGCAAGATCGTTTCAAAGACTATTGAATTCAAGCTCTCCTGTTAATTCATCAAATTAACCGAGTAATAAATTGTTTATCTCTGTATTAAGGATAATTTGAACACAGACTGTTATTTAATTAGGATAAGTTGAATGTAATTATTACATAAATTTTCTTTATTTTATTGAACTAAAATTAAGTGATATTTCATATTAATAGAAGAATTACCAAATACGAGTGTGAAATGAGATTCTTTGTGTTAATTTCAAAACAGCAGAAATAAATGAGGTTACACGCTACATCTTGGTGGGTAGATGGAATTATTAGCTTGCAACATAATTTAGTTACAGTTGAGAGCATTCGTTGAGATTGAGATCACGGGAATATTAATCGTCCGAAACCAAAAAACAGGCAAATATCACTATGAAACGCAGATAATTAGTGATTTTGCTCCCTTCAAAAACGTTTGAGCTCATGAATTAAGATTTGGAAATATATTTTATAACTTATAATTGAAAGATTTATTTCAATTTACCAAGTTTGAATCCGATCCCGATGATGAAATTAATTACCGTTTTCATTAGGAATTCAACCATTGTGAACTCTTTCTATCTTCCTCTCATTAATCTAATAATATAACCTTATTTTCTTCATCAGTTGGATTAGAAATTCGGGAAAATGTTTCGAGTTTGTTTGTCATATAACAAATCTCACAGACAGCAAGATTCAGCCAGGAAGAACCTATAATGATATATTTCTATTGTAGTGTGAATATTAATGGAATTTAGAGATGCAATTGATAATTCAGATGTCATATTTGATGAACTTCACAATGAAAATGCCTAGTTTTCGTGGATGCTTAGACATGCCGAGCATTCGCTCCAGGATTTATACTAGGACAAAAAGCAATCAATGGATCTTGATAGTCAAGTTATATCTGCTCAAGACAGTCTCATTACTCGCATCACAATTGCCAAAGAATAAAAGAATGTGGGCTATTTTTCCAAGGAGTTCCAATGGTTAAATTTTCTTATTAAATTGTGAGAGTAATAATTTTTAAAAGCACAGGAATAATAGACATGAGCATGACAGCCGCTTTTGATGAATATAAAATGAGACACCAAAAACCTGTTCAACTCAATACACGGCAGAAAATGATCCTTCACTCGCTTTTTAAGATAACAGATCCAAAAATCATCGTAAACAAGAAGTAATTCTAAGGCTAAAGACATATCCCAAAAATAATCATACATCTAGACTCCCACCTCTTAATGCAAGCCCCTCGAAAGACCCTCAATCAAAAAACCGTCATAATAAACTACCAGCATTGCGCCCAGTCAAAGAAAACACTACAAGTTACAGCGAATACTATCAGCTCCCAAAATGCACGGTTTCAGAAAGCAGTTTGATAGCGAATATATCTCGAAAAACATCTAATCCAAGTCTGGTAAATACAGATAACTCAATTCATCTCCTCGCCACCACTCGCTCAGAAATGAAACTCCCTCCAGTTCGCGAAAAATCTATAGATAATCAAATTAATGAGTTCTCGCTACCAATTATCAAACAAGAGAAAGCAGAGACTGAGGTTTTGGAGCCAAAAGAAACTGTCGTGGTAGAAGCTGATGCTGAAAGTGAATGCATGAAAATCATTAAACAAAAGCTCGCAGAATATAAGCTACAATATCCTGAGTCTCGTATTTTCAAAGAAAATATAGAGAGTTTACATGCGTTGGAACTGAAAAATGGCTATTATATTGGAGAATGCCAAAATGGGTCACAAAAATGGGGATATGGTAAAACTAGCAGTGGGTACTTTGAAGTTAATTTTCTGGTTTGCTTGTAGGAGTTCTGTTTTATAATAATCGTACTGTTTATGATGGGATGTGGCAAGAAGATAATAAATGTGGCTTTGGAAGAGAAGCTTTTCATAACGGTGATTTGTACGAAGGAGAATTTCAGAATGGAAAGCCGCATGGAAAAGGTATTTTTAAATGGATAAATGGAGAATTGTATGACGGGCAATGGAGCTGTGGATATAAGGAAGGATATGGAGTTTGGAAAAACAGTCAAGGAGATTTTTACGAAGGAGAGTGGAAAGCTGGAAAAGCGCATGGCAAAGGCCTACAAAAATGGGGAAATGGTTGAAAATATATTTGAATTCTTTTAGAATTAATATATTGTATTGATTAGGAGATGAATACGAAGGCGAATTCAAAGAGTCTCTTAAACATGGGTTTGGGAGAGAAAAATTTGCGAACGGAGATCGTTTTGTCGGTAACTTCTCAAGGGGTCGTCCTATGGGCTACGGTGAATACTCATGGTCGAATGGCTCATTATATAAAGGACAATTTGTCAATGGATTAAGAGAAGGTCATGGATATTATCATAACGCCAAAGATGAAAAATTTGTCGGAAGTTTTAAAAAGGACAAAAAGAATGGATATGGCGAATTTCGGTGGGCGAGCGGCAATGTCTACAAAGGAAACTATAAAGATGACCTTCGCGATGGCTATGGAGAGGTTCTCTGGAGCGACGGTTCCTTTTACAAAGGTGAATGGAAACAAGGCCTTCAGCACGGGATTGGTGAGCTCTATCTCCCTGGCCAAAGTATCGTTAGAGGAGTTTTCCAGGATAACAAGCTCTTGAGAGAGGATGTTCCTCTCTGGAGAGAAGCGAAGAAGAAATTTGCAAAAGAAGACAAGCTTAGACATTCCACAAGTGCCTTAGAAGACCGAATAAATAAGAGTCCTCAACAGCCGCTTTCTAATAAAATTACAAATACGAAGTCCAGTACTCGTTTATTTAGCGAGCCATCTGAATCTAATTAGTGAAATCCCTGAAGATTATTAATGTCCTTTGCAATGTATTCATTATAGCTTAGTTTGTCCTATGTGATGCTTTTTTGTTGGTATGTTTGTTTGAAAAGTTTATATCGATTTTCATTTGCATAGTCTAAGATCTTAATTGTTGATTATGCGAAATTTACAGCTATCCAAGTATGATTAAGTTAATCAAATGAGAGTCTGTACAAATTTCATGGAAATATTATCCATTTATCAATAGATACTTTGTTAGTGAAATAGAGTAAATTATGAGATCTCAAAAGGTTCCAAATTCATGTTCAAGCTTCCTCAGCATCAAGAGGTCCACAGCCTCATGCGGTTCGATTTGACCTTTTATAAATGCGTCGATACATCTAAAAACATTTGTAAGACGAAAATTTCTCCCAAATAATATAACCTGATGATTGGCATATCAATGTTATGCTTTTCAGCGTATTTAATAACAACCTCCAGGGTCGTATAACCTTCCACCACACCTTTTGATGTTTTAATGATGTCCTCGACCTTTTCTCCCTTCCCAAGTCGATAGCCAAAAGTTCTGTTTCTTGACAATTGACCAAAGCATGTAAGCATGATATCACCTGTTATTGGCATTTAATAACAAGAAGTTTCATTGAGGCATACCTATTCCTGCTAGACCAAATAAGGTTTGTGACTCTGCATGGTAATATTTGGCAAATTGGTAGAGTTCTTTGGTTCCACGAGCGATAAAAGCCGTTGTAGAATTTAATCCGAGGCCACTGCCTTCGATAATACCTGCTCCGATAGCAAGGATATTTTTCAATGCGCCTGCAATTTCAACGCCAATGACATCATGGTGTGAATACACTCTAAAGTAGCGATATGAAAGCTTTTCTTGAGCTAATAGGGCCGCCTAGAGAGAGTGAAACCCCTTTTAAAAAATAGAAATGTGATGTGTTACCTTTTCGTCCTTGCTTGCTACCACAACAAGAGTTGGATGATCTTCCAAAATTTCTTGAGCGAATGAGGGTCCTGAAAGGATCGAGTATCGCAGTTTGCCAGGACCAAATACATCTTCCACTTCTTCGCTGAGGAACTTCTCTTTTGCAACGATCATACCTATCGAAAAATTTTAATCGGTGTTAATCAGTCAAAAAAGACCTTTGGAGCATGAGAGAAAAGGAGCCTCTAGAGGGTAGAAACTCTTCACAGATTCGAGGAATTTAGGAGTAATCTGGGTTGGTAAGCATCCCATAACAAGGTCTGCATTTCTTAAAGCTTCTTCTGGATCAGTTGTTGCAGTAATAATCTCTGCAAGTTTCTTCTCTGGACAAAATTTGGGGTTCGAGCGTTTTTCATTGATCGATTTCACAGCCTCTTTGTCTCGAGCCCAGATCATAACTTGACTGTTTTTCCCAGATGAAGCGGCGACGTGAGCCATTGCGGTTCCAAAAGCGCCGGCTATTTCATGGATATATTGAGATAATCTTAAGATATTTACCTCCAATAACTGCTACCTTTGACAGACTTTTCATAGTTCAGCCAGTCTAATTGTTCTTTATATTCAAAGATAATCTTTTAGATAAATAATAAACTCAGATAAGAATAACTAAAACGATTAAATATCTTATTTATTTTTTCCTCTCGAATTCTTCTTAATCTGATCCCAGGTTTTAAATTCATATAGCCACTCGCTAGTTCTGAGAAACTCATCTAAAGTTCGCAGAATATATAATAATATATATTCTTTTTTAGTTGAAGGATCCGAATCACAACTACACATCTCACTTCAATTCCATTCAGAGCTGATCAGTAAACACAGTAGGACAATATGATCTAGCTCTCTGCAAGCATGTTCTTATAGTGTGACTATCCTACTCCGCTGGGCTAGTCGAACGAGGAATTGTTCATTCTTTATTTCTTGCAATCAAATTTATTGTCGAGGTAAGGCTTATTTGTGATGAGTATATTTTCTAACTCAGCAGAAAAGATTAGATTAAAAGTATTAAAATAAATCAACTACAAAAGGTAAACAACTAGTTTATAAGACGTCAATTGTTCTGTTGCTGCCTAGAAAAGAATGGAAAAGAGCGATGTTGTTGCAGACGACCTGCATTGTGCGAAGGAGAAGAATATTATAAAAGCGTTTGAAGCGGGAGGTGACTTTTATTATTGAGATGAAAAGATGAAAACACACAACTACCTTCAAACTTGTAGAAAAAATACTGCTAAGTTCTATGGTGCAGAAGTATAATATGATAACAATGAAACAAGATAGAGGGTTATTAATTACCACAAGAGCTATCTACAATTTATCAAAAACAAGTAATCCTAAGTAATCCTGAGGTTTTTCGTAGCCTTTTCATTATTTTATCCCAAAAGGAATCATACGCCGAATTCCAGTCTCAAAAATAGCTGGCATAACCATCAGCAAAACTTCCTATGAGTTTGTTGTGCATATTCCTGAAGAATACGACTATCGTTATTCTTCACTGGAGAAAAGAGACAAAATTCTTGAAAGCGTTGCAAATGCATATGTTCAAGGGAATAAAGATCGGCTACTAGCTTTCTACTTCAAGGTAAGAATCGATAGTTCAATGCTGTTGAATTTCAACTCATTAATGTCTTTTGAATACATAGGAAGACCCAAACTTGATTCAATTTACAACAACTAAAGCTGATAAAAAGAAAGGCATTTCCAGAATCCCGACCGATAAGCCTCTGTACTTCAATTCTGATGCTGTGAAGGTGAATACTATTCGATAAACCCCTTCTCGAAAAGTTTTCAAATTCTTAGAAAAATACCTCGCAGGACGTAGAAGAGGCAATGAAAATAGAAAAAGCAAGGACGAAAACTCTGTTTTCCAAGAAGAAATCAGAAGATGAGATTACCATAGATGATTTCAACCTCTTGAAAGTTCTGGGAAGAGGAGCTTTTGGCAAGGTAACAAAGATGACTCATCTAAAAAGTTAATATTTTCTGCTACTTACATACAGGTAATGCTTGTGGAAAGAAAAAAAACAAAAGAGATATTTGCCATGAAATCACTGAGGAAGGAAGAGCTGATTGACAAGGATCAGATTGAGCACACGAGAACAGAAAAAATGATTCTTGAGACCGTAATTTAACGCTATCAGTTTCCGATAATAGTAAATTGTTTCAGATCGATCACCCTTTCCTTGTGGGGATGGAGTGCGCTTTCCAAACTCCTGAAAAGATTTTCTTCGTGATGGAATTTATGAAGTACTAGATTTCATAACTGTCGATTTTAAAAAGTTGCATTTTCGTAGAGGAGGCGAGCTCTTCCAGCACCTGAAAAACGCGAGAAGATTCACCGAGTCACGAGCTAAATTCTACGTAGCGTCTGTGGCAATGGCACTTGGACATCTCCATTCAAAAGACATTATATATAGAGACTTAAAACCTGAAAACATTCTCCTTGACGAGGAAGGGTTTGTCCATATAACAGATTTTGGAATGGCAAAATTCCTTAAGAAAGACACTCTTGCAACCTCTTTCGTTGGAACTCCGGAGTATTTAGGTAAGATGGCACTTTCTTGACATTAGCAAGTAACTTTTCAATTAAATCACAGCGCCAGAGATTCTCACAAGCGAGGGTCATGGAAAAGCAGCTGATTGGTGGTCTTTGGGAATCCTTGCGTATGAGACAATGATTGGTATCCCTCCGTTTTATCATCAGAACACGAGCACAATGTACGAACTAATTCAGACGGCTCCAGTCAAGTTCCCTCCAGCACCGGAGGTTTCTGCAGAGGGGAAAGACTTCATTTTAAAGCTCCTGAATCGTGATGTGAAAAAACGTCTTGGTTCTGTTGGTGATTTCGACGAAATTAAAAAGCATGCCTGGTTTAAAGATATAGACTGGGAGAAACTCTATGCTAAGAAGGTTGCTCCTCCATTCAAGCCAAAGGTGTCAGGAGAAAACTGGATGGATAACTTCGACCAAGAATATGTGCAAGAAGGTATTTAATAATAAATTTTTCAGTAGTAACTTGTTTCTTCAGAGGCTATTAATTCTGTAGTTGGAACAAATCAAGAACTACTGAAGCAATATCAGAACGAGTTTAGCAAAATCTAAGTGTCAAATAATAATGATGGAAGTTAAAACGTGAAGAAAGGCGTTATTTTCGAAATATTCAGTATGGTTTTCATAATTTATATACTTCTTCGCAAAAAAAAGTGGGTATAAATGAATAACTAACTAAATGATCAAATTTTTGAAAATACAAGTAAAGTTATGTCTTCATGTGGCTGCTGGCATAGTAGTCAGTGATAATTCACTTCAACTTTATTTGTGTCGTTGAATTTTGTAATTGGAAAAGATTGAAAAAGTTCTTATCAAAAAATATGCTGTAAACATCAATTATCTTGATATCACAGACGATTATAGCCAAAAGTCACTTATTTCTCGAATTCAAGAGGTTTATTTTTAATTCACTAAAAATGCTGAAGATGGTTCAAATTTCTCTACTAGAAACGTTTCACTCATACATAGTTCATCAATTGAATTATTTCCTCTGCAAGCTTCAATCTCTTCTCCATGATGATAAATTCCGATGTTTTTTTCCAATCAGATGAGTTGAGGATGCAACTAATAATTCCGCTCTCTAATATAGAGCTATGAAGTTCATAAATCCTAGAATTACACCTCGTTTTTCCTTTTAATCAAATCAGAATGATTTGAGATCAACCGATCTTTGCCACTCATAATTAAATAAATATTTGCATTATGAACCGATCAGCTTGCAAAGCTTGTAAAAGGAATGACCGTCCGCTGTTCACAGCCAACAAACTAACTTCTCCTTATTGCGAATGTTGTTTGATAGTGGAAGCTCTCATGAATAATCATGGAAACCAAGAGAAACCACATCTTTGGAAAGAATGCATGACAGCATACCGACAAAACCCAATTATTAAACAATTTCTTGAGAAAGAAGAGCAGAAAGAGGAGGCCGAGAGAGTTGAGCAACTAGCCAAAAAAAGAATACAGAACACCGAGGAAATCGAAGAAGCAGAGTCCAAGATATTTTTTCGACAGCCACCAGGAGCAAAAGTTGAAAATAAAATTCAGGAAACAGTTGTTAAACCCGAAATACGCAACGTGCAGAAATTAGAAGTTTCTGATTCAATTTTCTCAGAGGTTGAATCACTACCTGTGCAGAAACAAGCAACTGAGATCTCTTATGAAAGCAGCGTCATGAGCTCTGTCATAGCAGACCAAGTGAATGCAGATATTGAAGCCTATCTACGTGAATCGCAGCAAAAGTTTAACGGACTTCAAGAAAAATACGGAAAAGCCGAGCTTTAATGTTCATTATTCATTTTTTCAAGCTCGAGTCTCTCAAAACGATTACATATTCATAGCTGCCGATGGAATTGTGTTTGAATATTTT
>ENA-UOTX01001908-UOTX01001908.1-compost-metagenome-genome-assembly--contig:-NODE-1908-length-12371-cov-20.669432_pt1 | contig 12371 bp, 4 predicted proteins | sample MGYA00238143_ERZ746982 | MGnify/ENA primary metagenome ERZ746982 (study PRJEB28758, sample SAMN06268862) | compost metagenome | isolation source: single cell | place: USA: California, Emeryville, Joint... | reverse complement strand
AAATTCTAAAGTTAATGCTCACTCTTTGTAACAAAAGTGCCTCGTGGATATGAAAAAATAATTTCACAAAAACAGGTTACAAGCAAGCATTGAAAAAACAATTCGAGCATGTGATTTCCAAAAAAGTTTACTTGAAGAGGAAATGGCATTCTGAAAATTTGATAATCAATAACTTAGGCTTCGACTCCTGACTCACACACTCATTTTATCAACAGCAAGTCGAAATAAGAACTGACAGTAAATCTCTTTGTTACAATATTTTCTCATACTTAATTAATTTACGACCCTCTGAAATAAGTGTGGATAGATGCTTAAAAAACTAGAATGCGTTTTGTTTCTTTTCCTTGCGATTGCTCCATTATTTGAGATTTCGTAGAAAAAAAAAAAAGTATTCGCATTTCCTCTACCCACTATGACCAGAGCTTTCAATCGTTCATTGATTTATCTTTATATTGGAGAACTACACTTTCCTTGCTATGAATTAAATACCATTCGTTCTCTTATTTTTAAGATTCTTTTGCATTTTCTTCATTCATCTGCTTGATTGAAGAATTCATCAGATATACAACAAAAAGCAAATCATACTTCAGCTCCCACTTAAGAAATTCCGAAGTTTCACAACCATTGGCCTCAGCTACTACCTCAGAAAGTATAGAAAAATAATTCTGTAATATTTTACTTCAGTTTCAAACATTATTAGAATTGTCAATGCTTATTTCTGATTCGTCAACTGGGTAGTTGATCGGTTAACCTCGACTCAATTTATTTTAGAGTTTAAAACTTCAAACTATTTTTCTGAACTTCCCAAATGATCAAGAACCTCAAGGTAGAGGAATCAAAAACAGGTAGACTTCGATCCATCTTCTCCGTCCCTCATGATATTCAGAAAACCTTGCGAGCAGATTCCCACAGAAGCAATACCCCAGCCAAAATCTGTTTGAGTTCAGCGATGGAGTGGTCTTAGACAGTTGCTTTGATTCAGGAAATCTCGGTGATGCCAAATTGTCTGGTCTTTATCAAGTAAGATGCAAGAAAAGAGCATGATCATAAAGCTTGTTTTTAGTACGATCTTTGGGTCGCACCTGATGCAGTTCATGTTTCACCTGAAATGTGCTACAGAAGCTGGTTCTACTTCCGAGTTAAGAATGTACCCATGGGCGTGGTAGCAACCTTCACGATCAAAAATATGAACAGCCAGGTCAGAATCATTAAAGTATGCAAATAGATGGAGATAATTTGTGTGTTAGGCAAAACTGTACAGTGAAGGCTTGAGACCCTACTTTAAAAGCAATTATAATGGCAAATGGGAAAAGTTAAACGATCCAAAATTTAGCGCGGTATCTCTTTTAATCTCGCATTTGCCGTATATTTCAAATTTTGATCTTGCAGACATCGACAGACAAAATTTTTGAATTGACGTTCCATTATACTTTTATGCGATCAGAAAACGAAGAGGTGTACTTTGCATTCGCGGTTCCTTGGAGCTATGAAGAAGATCAGGTGAATAAATGATGCATTCGACCTGAAAATAATGGTGATTGTGTAGAAATTTATCAATCAACTCCAGAAAGCGTATCAGGATGATTGCATGATATACTTTAACAGAGAAACCCTTGTATATTCGCTTGACAAGAGAAGAGTCGATCTACTCACAATATCGTCAAGGACAGAAATGCTCTCAGAGAGAGAAAGCGGCCTTCCTAATCTTTTGCAGGGAGAGAAAAATGAAGTGCGGCCCTTCAAGTAACTTGCCTTCCTCCTAACTAATGAGCTTATGACCAATCAGGTTTGACCCAACGAAAAAAAAGTATGTGTTTGTTTCGGCTCGAGTGCACCCTGGAGAAACGGCGGCATCTCATGTAATGAGGAGGTTTCTCCAGTTCTTACTCGACCCATACGACGTACGAGCAATGACGGCAAGAGACCAGTATGTATTTTGTGTAATTCCGATGCTCAATCCAGACGGAGTCTATCGTGGAAACTACCGAGCAGATTCTTTGGGCCAAAATCTTAATAGATATTATATAAATCCAACCATTACAGAGCAACCCACAATCTATGCTGCCAAGAGTATCATAATGGACCTCCACAGGCAAGGAAAATTGGTTATGTACCTCGACCTACATGCACATGCATCGAAGAAAGGATGCTTTGTATATGGCAACTCTCTGGAATATCGTCAGCAAATACAATCGCACATTTTTCCAAAGCTCTTGTCATTGAATTCCAGAGTTTTTGAATATGAAAGCTGCAGTTTTTCTGACGGCAACGTTAAAGTAATTGAGAAAGGGAAGATGGAGAGCAAGGAAGGAGCTGGACGTGTTGCAATTTATAAAGCGACAAACCTAGTGAACTGCTATACTCTCGAATGTAACTATAATTCAGGGAAAGTTCGTAACATGTTAACCGAACCAATCAGCATCCCACTCACTATTGATGAAGGTAAACCGTTCACCTTCCTTAAGATGATATAAGATTCATATTTGCTTAGAGCGACCTTACAATGAACTCGATGTGAGATGGGAGAAAGTTGATAATCCTAAATATGAATGCTTGGATTCCTATACTGTGGAAGAGTATGAGGAAATTGGAGAAGCAATCGTTATCTCGCTTACAGAACTACACGGATTCAATCCTTTAACTCGACTCCTCTCTTCTCCCTATGTCAATATGAGGGTATGTCTTTCTACGAGGCTGTTTGTTGTAACCAAGCGACAATTAGAATTTGAAATTGAAGATAGCACTGAATCTGCTGAGAGAAGCACCGTTCAGACATGACACTTACCTAGCAAGCATCAGCAAAAATCTTGAGAAGAATATCGGAACTTTAATGACTTACGTCAACGACAATATCAAGGTGATATATAATATATTTGGACAAAATGATAATAGAAATAATGGGTTTTGCAGAAAGAAATAAAAGGATCGAAGAAGAAAAGGAACACTACGAGTAGTACTTCAAGACGAATAACTTTAATTCCAAAAAAGCTGACTCCAATTATAAATATGTAAAGATCATCGGTTTTTTGTTGATCTCATTGATAAATAGCGGAGGAGGGCTTCCAAGCACCGAACAGCAGCCGATGAAAAAGACAGTCGCAGCTTTTGTAGTGAAGCATGCCATACATCAACCCCAAAAGCATACCAGTCAGCATACCCAGCAAATTAGGGTTAAAAAAGATATAATCATCAAAAAGGTCGCTCAACCAGCAAAAAGATGATGACTTGACTTAATTTTCGAAATTTTTTTAATGATTTCTTTTGAGTTATAAGGACTCACAAAACTCGATATTATTAATTCCGTTTTGAATTTAACCTTTGAGCTTATACTTTTTTTCCTCTCTCTCTCCCAAATCTGAAAATCCATAATACTACTTTATGCATACTCCGATGAATAATTGGAATCTCTGCTCAGTTAATCCATTAGGGATTTTATTTATTTATAGTTTCTGAGTCACTCTAAATATTAACTTTTCTGGAAGACTAAGAACTCCCATTGACTTTAGGTAAACTCACTCTTTCCATTCTTCTGCATTTTTACAATTTGAGGGAATAGTGTAGAATAACAAGTGAAAAATGAACTGAAAAATCGTGTCTTTTTCAGCAATAAATCACAAACAAGTTTCAGTAAAAGTCTGATTAAAAGCCACTTTTTTGTTTCTCTTCAAATTCTTTTGCAATCTTTTTGAGCTAGGATTAAAATTGTTACAACCATGAATCATCGCATTAAGGTTACTGAGCTCTGTATATTTTTCACAGCTTTCTGATCTTCTCCATGAACACTATTCAAATCATATGGATAGGAAATGGTGACTTTCAATGAGTGGATATTCAAGTTTTCGCCATCGTCTTCCACTTTTTGGCTTTTGCTTAGAGATTCAACAACATATCTTCTATATTCGTCGAATTTCGTCTAATCTTCCTAGTACTTCTTCCTCTTTTTGCAGAATTGCTTCAAAATCAAGATCAGGCAATTCATAATTTATTTCCTAGAATGTCAATAATGGTGTCTTTTGCTGAGTTCAAGATAAATACGCTGAGGTTCTTCACACTGACGATTTTATATTCTGTAAGGAAATCTGTATTGATATATCTGTAATTGTATTTGTGTGAGTCATGGATTCTTTCTTCTAAACAACTCAACGGTAAGATCATCCTTGTTGGATAAATTTTACTCAGTATTAAGATCTTCGTGTCTGAGCTGTAGAAGAACACTTCACCGATCAGAGTTTCTCCGTGAACAGTAGTGACTGCGAGAGTTATTCCTAAGTAATTGCAAGAAAAACGATCAGGTGCAAACTCTATATGCTCCGGTTACCAAGCAGTCCAAGTTTCTCCATACTTTGAATAAGATCCATTGCTATGATGAGACGAGTTAATGGTTAATTGAATGACACTTTAGAATAAATTAATTGGAAATTTGTCTGTCGAATCGCATCGGAATGGATTTTTGAATTTTGTTTTGCTATACTGATTTAAAATTAGAGGGAAGCCAAACTCAAAATTCTCAGTGCAGAATCGCTTTCAGGGTTGCATTTCAAGTTAATTCAGCCAAAATTCACTTCAGATATTCAATCAATATTCTTTTTTTCATGAAGCAAGTATACTTAAAAATGTTTGAAGGGCTATCTATCATTTGTATTATCTTGCCAATTTTCTTTCATCAGACTCCATCAAGTCTCTTACTTTCTCATACAAATATATAAAGAATAATATGATTTGTAAATTCATGTTTGAAATTTTTCCCAAAAGATTTGATATCCTTTCAATCAGCTCTATCTAATTACCAAATAAAAGGCAAGCAATCTTGCACTACGCAGAATACCAATAGGTCCGAAAAGTCTTCAATTTAGGAAGAATTACAATGCTGAAAGTTCAGAACGCTTTGAGATAATATTTTATATACAGAAATTTGGGTGAGCTGCTTTAATTGTTAGAAATAACACTCACAAATATTAGAAATGAAACCACTGATTGACTATTCAATTCCACAGAGAGAACTTTGGAAACCAGCAAGAAATGCTGAAAACATTCAAATATATTCCCGGGGCGTCGCCCGCTCTGCGAGCGAGAATCATGTAGCAACCAAAAAGCTGCAACAACTTTCTTCAAATAATGGCAATCCTCCTTCTCATAACCTCAGACCTCGGCCTCTGAAAATAGAAAACCAGGCCTTGTCAGACCCCATCCTTCACCCAATCACAAACGTAAAATCACCTATTTTAGTGAACAAACCACACGCTCTGGACAACTCGGTCCAATTAAATAACAAATTAGTGCTGAATGGCCACTTATCCCTTGAGCTACCTCATTCAGTAAAAAATAAAGCACCTCTAAAGTCGGAGATGAGCATGCTTTCAACCCAAGCAAAAAAGAACATATTGTTTAATGGGAAGCACGTAGAAAAAGATATCCTTGATCAAGCAGCAAAATTTCGGAAGAAAGTGAACTATAATCCCTACGAAGAGGATGAGAACTTTAAATTGAGTTTCACCCATGGCTACAACTCGAAAACTTACGACCTTTGCCTCGAAATGCTTACCAATGAAAACGATATTTACATTCTCGAAGGAAACTTCCCAGGACAGTATACAGAATATCTCAAAGCATTGGAACTACCAAAAGCCGAAACTAACAACTTATCTATTCAAACGCCAAGCGAACATGGGCATCTGCCTAGTATAGATAGACAAGCTCTGTCCTCAAAATCAATCGTATCGGCTTCGAGGTTCGGTTCAGTTGGACAGCAGCCTGATAACATACTTGATCGGAGTTTGATTTCAGTGGGCTCGACGTCGAAAGCGTCTGACTTCTCTGGAAGTACACGAACTCTGATGCTTGGCAAATTTTTTGAGAGAAAAACTATCATCCCGCCTCCATTGCCGCTGGAAACTTTTGTAAACTCTCTTGCTATCAATAGTCCGCATGGGTATAACTCTGAATTTTTCTACATATGTGCAAACAATAAATTTGCAAAAACAAGCTTTGGATTTGCTGAGATTATCTTCCCAGAGGCTGGAAAAAGAGTTGGAGTTCTCTCTAAACTCTATATATCTCGGATATATCGTAAAATAAAAAAATCGGTTTATATCTATGGAAAATTGGTCCATATGCTCTTCCAGACGTTCAAGTTAGACAGAATCAGTGCAAACATCGTTGCGAAAAACCAATCTCAAAATGACGATTTAAAAACACTTGGTTTTAAGCTCGATAAATTCTTGTTGGTGCATGGAGTAAAAGTGGTTGTGCTCACGATCAAGCGAAATGAATTCTATGAAAACTCTACTTAGAGTTGGTTTTTTTTTGAGAAATAGCAGTTAATTGAATACTCATATATCTCATTGTATTTGTATTTCTAAATAATTCCGTTCAACATTTGCGCATAATTTTGAAGGGAAATGACTCCAGACGAATGTGGGTACAAGAGGGAGCTCGTTTGGTCGAGAAAATTATTTAAATGGGATCTTTGTTAAGTTCAACATCTGATTCCTTTCTAAATTTCAGTCTCAGTTGATTAACAACCAATTTTGAATTAGAATTGCTACTAAGCACCAACACCAATATGAAAGCCTCAAATTCTTGTTTATATCAACAATTGATTCTGTTAGCTTGATATGAATATTATCATTGCTACGGCATCTCTTATTTCACAGAGAAAAGGAATGTGCATGAGCACTCATTGTGAATACCGACTTTTGATATGTTGATAATTCAGTCGCATTGGATAGGTATATTTGTTGTTAACTAATTCAGATACTATGGAATGGCTTGAATATGATTATATGCAAAAGGAAGAAAAAAAGTAGCGTTGAGGTTTTGGGGCTCACCAACAGATGCTAATTCAAGAAATTTTAAGAAAAACACTTATTCTTTATAGATTATAGCGCTCATTTTCAAAAAAAAAAGTCCATTTTTGGAAATCATTTATTAACGAAAACAGAATAAAGAAATTCTCGTTGCCTACTCTCTCCGTAGAGATGCATCATTACTAAACCAAGAAATCGGATGCTCGCTTACTCACATATGAGTCACCATGATATTCTCCAAATCTACATTGCTGCTGCTGAGTCAATAGCCTTCATTCCATGAATTTAAGTCGCATTATAGGACAGGATTGTCTCTGCGAGAAAGATCGCAACTACTCATCACGTTAGATGTTTCTGAAAAGAAGAAGCTAAATTTGCTTCACAGGTTGCGCAGGCTCAATTAATTAATTATCGAAAATGAGTTTTTATAAAAAATTATTGTATCGGATATTATAAAAATTATTAAATCCAGGAAGCACAGGAGTCATACCCCAATACTACCAAATTTAGATGACTTCGCGAAATCGTCATTACTTCGCATTCATTTCTCTTGTGGCACTTGCCTTCGTAAGTGTCGTACTGCTGATACACGATAATACTGATCATGGATCCAGGTCTTATAACCTGAGTGGCGCTCAAGTCAGAATGTTCTCCACTCAGAATAAAGACATGATGGACACCCTAAAGCAAGAAAACGAAGAAAAAATGGCCAGTCTCGACAGATTAATACAACAAATGAGCGGAAACGTCAAAAATATTTGCCTTAAAGACCCAAAGGCTACCAACACTCCAAAAGAGCAATTGCAAAGCTTTATCGAAGGAGACTGCTCCCCTGTGATCATAGTTCCAGGCTTCTTAGCGACTAGACTCATGGTCGAAATAGACTGCGAGGAATTACAAGAAAACCATCCAGAGATCATGGAAGCGTGCGGTTGGTCAACATGCTCGTGGAGCCTCTGGAGCAAAAAGCCTGCTTCTGAATATTTGCTTTGGATCGCTGATTTCCTCTCTCCGGTGTCAATGCTCTCTTTCTCCAACTCTACCTGTTTCGGAAGAATAGCCCAGATGCACCGAAACGGGACCGAAAATCACGTTCATCCAAAAGGAATCAAAGTCACATGGCATGGTAACACACCACAAACCAAGTCGAAAGCTGACGGCGGGCTAGGCGCCATAACGGATATTCTTCCAGTTCCTCTCCAAACCATGGAAACTAGAGGCTTTAAAGGAATTGGACAGTACCTGAAGAGTATGGGATATCAAACAGGTCTAACATTGTTTGCGATTCCCTACAACTTCTTGGCTACATATGTCGCAAATGAGGTGGGCTACACTCTGGAGCGAACAGTGAGATATGTGTACGAATTGACAGGAAAGAAAGTTGTGATCGTTTCTCATTCTCTTGGTAATCTCAACACTCTTCCAATGCTCAACCGCATGAGTCAAGAAGATAAAGATAGAATGATTGCTGCCTACACGGCAATTGCACCTCCATACGGCGGAGTCCCTATTTCTCTTCTATACGCTATTGGAGGCAATCCTTCCTTCCAGTTCGGCTTGGGATTCGGAGTAGATTTCTTCAATCAAGTTGCCATGTCGAATGGAGCGTCTGTAACACAGGACATGCTTCCAAAAGACGCATTCTACCGTTTCAGAAAAGAACCATGGATGCAGGAACTGCTTAAGAGAATAGACCTTGAGAAACGATATGATCCTCGAACAGAGGAGGGAAAAGCTTTCTGGAGCAGCGCCAACGCAGAAGATTTACCATTCTCTTTCTTCCCATCTCCAGCTGAAAAATGCTTCGAGGGATATTCATCAAGAATTGATGAATGCTATATGGGCCTCTCTGACCTCGTTGCTGAACCCGTTGGGATAATCAATGGCGAAAAGTATTACGCTAACAGAAGCAGTATGAAAGAAATGATTGACAAACACTATACGATGAGCAATATTACTGACTTTGTTAGCCTATGGCACGATTCGGCAGCAGGAGGAGTGGAAAAAATGATCAACCCCGGTGTCCCTGTCTTTTACTTTTTTGGAAGTCACCTTCCAACCGATAAGAGATATGAGTGGGATTACGTGCCTGAAAATAACACTAGACAAGGGCTGTTTGCCTTCCCAACAAGAGCAGTCAAAGGCTTGGGAGACGGAACCGTTGAAAATAGCTTTTCGCTTCCTATCGCTCTAAAGTGGGCATGGGAAAATATTCATCTTGGTGAAAAAGCAAACGCTAAGCCCGTGAAAATTGTGGAATTTTGCTCTTCATACCCAGGCAGAAGATCATTTTGGGAAGGCGGAGAACTTAATGGCAGTCGCTTCATGTCAAGTTCAAGTTATATGGGCTACCCTTGCCAATGTGGAGAAGGTAAAAAACCGGCCACTGGTAAGGACTGCGCTCATGCTGGAATTGTGAACGATCCTTATATCATTAAAGCAATTGGTGAGATTGCTCGAACTGGGCATAAAGCCGCACTTAAGGAAACAACTGCTGGTTTCAAAGTCTCAAATGACATCCTTGTCAAATACATAGAGACTCTTCCTTCATTAACAAGACCAAAGTCCGATCAAGATGTTTCCATTTGGTTGAATCCTCAACTCCAGATGGATGATGTTGAAAACTCTCGCTTCACTTATTAAGTTTAGACAGAAAATATCAATAAATGGTTACCACGAAATACTGAGGAAGATGTAAAGCTCGCTAGCACAAGTATTATTATTGATATCAACAATATTTTGAAAACTGCATACTGGAATTAGACAATCATAGAAACTTGAATCCGAAATTTGATAGAAAACAGCAATAAATCTACCCGCTAAAACTTTAAATTGATACTGAACTCATAACAAAGCATCTAGAAGTTATTCCCAAATTCCTTCAAAAATCAACAAAAGTAGAGAGAATAATTCTCACTGCGAATTAAGTTACGTAAGGAAATTTCATCCAGATTGATGAGATTGATGAAACAGCTTGAAGCATGAGTAGTTTACAGAAATTCGTGATAAAATAAAGCAATGAAAATACAAAATGATAGTCACAAAAGTCAAGGATTGAAGCAAGAGTAAACGTTATTTCCTATCACAAAGGAGGTTGTCATAATTCTTTTCAAAAAATATTCCGTGCTTTTCAGAAAGAGTTTAATTTTACTGATTTTTCTCACGAGTATTCAAATAATTGCTTCTCTAGGTTATGCAACCAGTAATAATAAGTTCATTATAATCTCCACACAAACTGACTTCACGAGCAGAATCGAAAAGAAAATTTGTTCTCACTTTTCATTATTTCTTGGAGAGGAGCTTCAGAGTATATTTGTAGACCAAGTCGTACTGTTCCTACACAATTTTTAGAAAATTGCTTACTTTCAGTAAGTATTCATTACCAGTGTCTGCACCATAAGGAATCTATATTCTCTCAGTCTTCTCACCGTTGAAAAGACTGAAATAGGGGTAGCTTTAATTTACATCAGTCAGTTAATAATGGAGGAATAGAAACTCATTTTTACTGTCTAGTTTCCCGAGCCCTTTTAGGTGCCAAATTTGTAAGCTGAGGTTAACAATAGCAATCAAGGTTCCGGTTCTGCCTACTCCAGCACTATATGTGTAAATACCAGATAAGCCAAACGTCCAAAAAGTGAGAAAATCATACCTGCAATGGAGCAAGATGGGCCTTGCGTCTTTTTTCTTGCATTCAGCAACTAATTCAACAAGCTCATCCAAAGCTGGAAAATCAGATTCATCAGGAACACCGTGATCAGGCCAGCCTTGCCACTGGAATAATGTTTTGTTTCAGCCAATATTAAACATCAAAAATTCACTTGATATTGTCTAACTTCATAGGTTTTATCTTCTCTCTATAGCACGAGGAATTAGGCAAAGGTTTTACAAAGATAATAGAGACCTTGACTTCAAATTTCCTCTCGACGATAGCTGTTTTCTTGTTTATCTCTTCTGAAACACAAGTGATTTTAGTCCCATCAACAGTTCGAGTTGCTTTGAGGTCAGGCCAATAATGGCAGCACTGAGGCTATACACCAGAATTAATAAATATTGAGAGTCAATGGTTTATTTACTCTCGTTCCAGCAAACTCTTTGCAAAGCATAATAATTAGATGCACCTCTTCAGCTAGGACCATCCGCCAGAAATCATCAATAGTGCTTTCGACAGGACCTTGAGTTGCAATGAACGCTCGATGATCTCCTTTAAAGCAGGACTAAGAAATTAGAGCATTGATTGCAGAACAACGATATCAAGCATACTCCCACATACGATGCGTTAATGTAATCAGTCCCGATTGAGTTTTTTGCAAGCTTAACTCGATTGTCAGAATCTGCGGATTGGATGTTAAGAAATAGCACCGATGAATGAAATAATACATGGTCTTATATCTGAGTAGCGATTAAGAGTCTCGTTTTCTGGACAATCGTAATCTACAAAGCATCTGTCTAGATGCTCATCGACGCAAGTCATCTCATAGAGCAGCTTTTATCGCAGACTAAGCTTCACATATACCAGAAAAATTACTCCATATTCAGCTTTAAGGTTCGTAGGTTTTTTGAAAAGAGAGGGAACAACTCCTTTTTCAAGAGCTTTTACAACGTCAGCTTTTTTATCGCTTGATTCCATCCACTTCTTAAAGGAGAGATCAAAATCTCCGGTCTTTTCGAAACTGTAGAGTTCTTTATATCGACGGTGTGTGGAATTATGGAAAAAGGAAGCATGTTCTTACCTTTATCTGAGCTTTCGAGCTTAAGAGCCTGCATTTTTTTTCTTATCTCAATCAATAAATCCGTCGAATGTTAAATAAAAACAAGTGGATTTCTGATGTTTAGCTACTAATCTATCTAATAATAGCGTGCATAAAATGTTTTGAGACATAATATCGCGTTTAAACTTTTGTTCAAACTGTGTTTTTCCATTAGGAGGAGGCTTTATTAAACATATTCCAACGCCGATAGTTTTGAGTTCATGTCTACAAAGCCAACATATTTCATTCAAATTGGAGCATATGGATGACGTTGTTGAAGTAATTCCAAGGATTTAAGAATGCGAAATATATGCTATGTTATTCATGCATCAACATAAACACTATCTGTGGGTGACTTGGGCTTAGATACATCAGCACTTTTGAAAAGAAATGTTAAAATTGTTATGGGAAATTTGCAAAAGTAGTAGTAGCTGCGCTCTCATCTTCTAAGGTGACTTCGTGCGTTTCGAGTCCAGATTCCTCTTCTTGTTCATCGTACTCTGTCTCAAAAGATTCATTTTGTATAGAGTTGTTTTGTTTTAAAATTCTGTGTTGGTGAATGTGATCTATGTACTGTTTCTTCGCAGTTTCAATGAGGAGTGAGTAATAAAGTGACAAGTCTTTTGTTGAAAGAGTTTCACACTTGCCAAGGAGAGAGTTTTGTGCATTCTTTTCCACGATATTCGCAGCCTCTCGATTGACATATTTATTGGGACTTACGTTTTTGGAGTATTCATTGATTCTCAGCCGCATCACTGATCCGTAGCCATTTGCTCCTTGAGACCCAATCGCAGCCTTGTTATTTGGAGATTTCCGA
>ENA-UOTX01001905-UOTX01001905.1-compost-metagenome-genome-assembly--contig:-NODE-1905-length-12409-cov-11.365715_pt1 | contig 12409 bp, 9 predicted proteins | sample MGYA00238143_ERZ746982 | MGnify/ENA primary metagenome ERZ746982 (study PRJEB28758, sample SAMN06268862) | compost metagenome | isolation source: single cell | place: USA: California, Emeryville, Joint... | reverse complement strand
ATTAATTATAGATCCCATGGCAAAGTAGTACAATTTGAAATGTTAGAGCGAGAGCCAAGCATTCAAAGAGACTCTTAATTCCAATCTACCTTCTTAGACAAGGAGACAACATTCGCAATAGCAATGAACACCGCGAATGGAGTTTCCCATAATCAACTCAAGACTTCTGTCCAGCATTTTCATAGTATTATACTCTCATTGAGCCAATATTACCTATTACGAGACAGTTTCAATAATTAGATTTCCGTTCCATAATTTATTAACTTCCTTTCGAAGGACTTAATAAAATTTCCCGACAGTAAAACAAGTATCAGTTAGCAACGCTGATTCAAAAAAAATCCTTAAATCCTTCTCAAGTAAGCAATACTAGTATAAATTACCCACTCACACACAAGCAATCTCACCCATGATGGTATATGAAGAAATTTCAGGCTTGGTTGCTTCTCTGTTCTAAAAGAATTCTTATGTGGCAATAAGGAAGTTTTATTTTACGCGAAATAATTAATTAAAGCGAAGCGAGCTTTAAGATAAGAATAAAAGTCCTCAAAGAGATTCGCAATGATGCTCCAAGAGACTTTGGCCAGCAATTCTTATGAGGTAAAGAGCTTTCATAGCGTGCCTTAGTAATGTGAATCAGCTTTCCAGGACAGATCCTGTCGAATACAGTTTCGGAGATTATATATCTGAACAGGCTCACGGCCAAGACATCCAGCCACGTAACCCTAAAAAGAAGAGAACTCAGCCATATCTCGCTCCAGCACTAGAGCCGCGACATAACCAGAAGTCTGTTCTGCCAGTTGCCCAGCCGAAACAGCGAAGTTCATCTAACGAAAGGCCAGCAGGGGTAGGTTCAACCCTCGACAGGATTTTCGGAGGCAATTTTAAAGTAGTCGACGTGTTCAATACAATGAGAGATAGCAGTGAGGAACATTTTCCGGAGGATCCGCTAACAAGGCGCTTATCCCCGAGAAAACAGAATAATTTTGAGATCGCCGAAGCTGATGAAGAGGAAGAGGATCTCAAAGAGAGCAGGAGAGGAAATCGCGAAACATCTGACAAGAAACCGAGTTTTTTCGCAGAGATACCTGAGCCGAAAGGAAGTTTTCCTTCGTTTTCGCAGCCTAAAATTACTAAATCTATCACATTGGCAAATCTTGATGGGACCAAAAGTCCTTTTGATGATAGAGAAATAACGCTTAGAGCATCGCGTGTGAAGTTCTATCCTCGTCAGAACGATGAGCCGCTAGTAGGAAACAAACCGGCGTCTACGTCAGAGCATTTGCTTGCTCAAATGATAAACCAAACTGGCAGCAGCGGGATAGCACAAAAGAAAAAGGTTGATCCTAAAAAATCAAGGGCAAACCTTCAATCAAGCTACAATCAGCATAATAGTTCTTTCCATGGACGACAGGCATCGAAAATAAACTCTGATTCAAACTTTTTGCCCCCGATTAACCTGGGTAATACCTTCACTAGAGTATTTCGAATTAAATAATTTGCTTTTAGTACTCGAGAGCATGCCGTTGGATATCAAGCTTCCAAATCGCGGTCGAAAGATGAAAACAGAGTTCTTTAAAACACAAACTCAGTTTCCACGGTCGAATTTCGACGGACAGCATTCGCCCGGAGGCAAGAGACCGTTTGACTTTTTGGACAATAAGAGAAACGAAAAAGAAAACAAAATTTTGACGCCAAAAGGACATCTTGACCTGAAATTCAAAGACGAAGGCATGCATCTGATTGAGAAATACGCAGATAGATTCCAGCTTAACGTTGATGAATGTAAATTTTCTTTCAGCTGCCATAGAAACTAATAAATTGATAGTCATGACGAAGAAATCCAAAGGAACTAAAGGGGCTTCTCCAGAGAGGGCTAATCTGACCATTTCAAGTGTCAGGATATCAACTCCGTTCAAAAACATCCAATTTGATGCTAAAAACATCGGATCGATCAGTGTGCGAGGGCAGTTAACGAGAAGACCCAAGAATTTCTTTGGCTAAAGGCGATTGTAAATACTTAAAGGATAATAATATCGGTTTTGAGAGAACTCATTGAGGTCTCATTTTGTTTCTCAATGATATTGCAAAGAATTAATTTTTCGAGAGTAAATTAATTTTCATAGGCTCTATGAAATATTTTTGTGGGCTAACTAATCATTAGCTATAATGTTTACAGAGGGTATCACTGTTGTTTCTATCTGTTTGCATATTTCATTGTGCTTCTTAAATTTGTGTACATGCATTAGAGTAGTAGTTGTTTGTTTGCAAATTTGAATTGTTTGAAATCTCCTTATATCGAAAATTTTTCGGTCAGGACTCACTTCGCAAGGAAGGCTTAGTCCTCGAGATTATTTGGCTTATCTACTGCGTATTTCTATATGAAACAGATATGCAATCTCTCAACCATGAATCTCAAAAACTATGCAATTACGAATAATAAAAGTAAATATTTGAGATACAAGTGCCGTATGATCCTCCCACAGCGACTAAATTACTCAGGTCAGGCAACAGGTTCTTTAGCTCAGCGCCGCTTGGGGATCCAAACTCAACCTTCTGTGCCTTATTCGTGACAAGCTTTATGTAGGTTACGTGCGTGCTGCTACCTTCAACGTAAATTTCCTTGATGAGTTCATCGAATTCCAATTTCATGGAAACACAAGGGAATTCCTTTGGATTGAAAAATTTGTTCATGTGAAGATTTCCCTTGTAGTTCTCTCGCTCTCCTCTTCCCCAGGAATCTCGATAACAAAATTGAAGGCCGAGGAGATAGTCCGGAGTATAATAAAGATGAACCTGATCGACTTCTGGAGTGAAGAACTTGCTAGCATGCTTTTCGAAATAATCATCAAATTCGGTTTCAGCCATCTCCTTTGGCCCAATCAAGGGCGTCCTCAAGACTGGAGAGGTCGAATTGACAATCTTTTTATTGTAATAGTTTTTGGTTAGAGATTTCTGAGGTATAGTTTCCTTAGTCGTTGGTATTTTGACGTCATTCATCATTGGGATGTAGTTGGTTGGGCTCTGTGTTGGTTTAGGGTCTTCAACCAATGTCGTGTAAGGCTGATTGCTATAATACGTTTGGTTTGGTTGAGTCACGGTTTGGTTGGAATAGTACTCGTGATCTTTTGGTGCATAGCCCTGGTTTTGATAACAATGTAAACTAAGAGTAGAAGCTAGAGCGAGTTACTTTAACTGGTTGCTGAGTTCCTTGTGAATACGGAGATTGTTTGAGAAAAGGATTGAATTCGTCGTCTACCAAAGGTAGTTCTATGTCAGTTATGGTGTTTAAGGTGACATCAGTGAGCTGTGAAAGGTCATTCGGAGTAGTTTCTTGCTTTTTAGCGTACATTCCTAATGAAATGTCTGAATTTTTAGTTTCGAGAATTATTAAATAAACCACTCATTTTAATCCTATTAACCCGATTGCTAAGCTCTTTCTAATGTGCTAATGTAATAAATAGTTAAGAACGTATTTCATTCATTTCTCTTCACCCATTCAAAAAAAAATGCTTGAAGATCAAGGAAATAGAGAATGGAGCAAAACAATCAACGAATGTGTGGATATTCTATATATTATTTTAGATCTTTATACTTAGTTTTGCTACACGAACCAGAAATATGAAATTTCCTCAATCAAATCTTGGCATTTTGTTCCCGCTTCTTAAAAAATCGTTGCATTTAGCAGCAGCCGCCTGATGAGGTTGGCTTCTTGGTGGTAGTGTTGTTCAATTGGACAGTTTTTGGGAAGTAACTATTGCGATTGAAAAATCAGAATAACGGAAACTAATTCAAACAATTACATTTCCTCTTCCTTATCCTGTGAAGCAGCGGCCTTAGCGATGACTTGGAAAGCGGTCTCGACGTTAACATTGTCCTTAGCTGAAGTTTCGAAAAGCTCGACGCTTCCGTGGGTTTTGCACCATTTCTCAGCCACAGTGTTAGCAACCTATCATTAATTGAAGCTCAAAATATATGAGTTTGAGGTTAAACCTTTCTGTCGCCTTCCTTATCGCATTTGTTTCCTATTAATTGAAGAGGGTTATTCACGGTATCAAAACTGTAGGAAGGGTACCGAGCACAATAAAAGGGAAGTTCTCAGGGTCTTTTGGGTTGCCTTGCATCAAGAATTCATCTCTCCAACTGTCCAAGGACTCAAAAGACTTTTGGTTGGTGATATCGTAAACAAGAACGCAGCAATCAGCTCCTCTGTAGAATGCAGGTCCTATAAGTGATGGAAAATCGACATTATTCTCTGATAAATCTGATGAACTGTCTTACCAAGACTTTGGAATCTCTCTTGGCCAGCGGTATCCCAAATCTAGATCGTAGAATATTCAGCGCTTTTCTATTAATTCGAAGATACCTGTAAATTAACAACTCTGTCGTCAATCATGACTTCCTTCGCCATAAAGTCAGCACCGACGGTTGCTCTGTATTGTTGGGTATATTTTCCATTGACGTATCTTGGGGAAAGAGTAAGTTGTTGAGTCGATGATAGAAGCGCTATGATATTACTGGTTTAACAGGGAGGTTTTTCCGACGCTATTGAATGATTAGAGATCGGAGGGAAGAAGAGAGGTTACCCAGAGTCACCAAGGATGATAATTTTGTAAAGTTGTTTCTTTCTGCTTGCCATTGTTCTCGAGGGGTACTGAGTGAGTGTGTTTTTTTCGCTCTAAAGATTTCTAAATAAGGTTTTAATTTATTTTTAGTCCTCAAGAGGAAATAATCAATTTACTCATGACTCTCGTAAAAAGTTTGAAAAGTAAATAAAGAGGTGTGTAGGACATCTAAACAGCAACCGAATGATGAATTTGCTTGTAATGTCTTGTTTAGAGAAGAATAGATAGAAAATATCGGCAGTTCTGAAGAGAATTTTTAACAGGGGCAATAAAGCAGATAAGGATGAAGCTGCTTAAGTTTTTCTTTGGTAGATGCTAGCATTTTAAGATGCGTGACAAAAGATGGTGTAGTGAAATTCATAATTAACTAATAAAATTGGAGAGTGAATGCATGGAGCAATATTCCTTCGAAATGGTTGAAATGCTTTGACTGAGCGGCTCACATTTCGGTTTTCTATTATTTGAAACGATTGAGCTTTCTGAAGTTGTTTCTTGGAAGTAATGGCGCTATTCGTTATATGTAATGCACTTTTCAGGCTTCGGGATAATTGTCTTCTGACGATCAGACCTTGGAATGCAGAGTTTAACTCCTGTCCTTCGCACCGCAGATATTAATGTTTCCAGTAGCGTTCTAATAAATTACTCCAGAATTTTTTAGCTCAGATTCAGGTGACTGAATGCGATACTCTGCTTTACTTAATGGTGCAAAATGAACATTGACCAGAATTCTCGAATCATTTGACAAAAGACAACCCAGCACTATTTGTGATTATTTTTATAGCTGCAAACTTTATTCTTTATCAAACCCTCATTGTTTTGATCTCAGCTTGAAAGGTTTTCAATTATCTTGTAATCAAAAAATATTCTAAGAAGGTCATTGAATATTCGCTTTCATAGCGCACAAGGGTTTCAATTCAGAATGAAGGAATTGTATACTCCAAGCCTGAGATTTTACATTACGCTTGAAAAACTTTTCTTTGGCTGACAAAATTTCCCTCACTCCGAAAAGTATAGCCATTCCCTGAGAATTGTCGCGCTATTCGAATTTCTCGCGAAAAGTGGCTCACATAGGCATAGAGTAAGAAATTTGAGATTCCTATGAGCTCCATCTCGACTCGCAGTCTGTAAATCAGCATAGAACGGAACCACTACTTTCTTCGCGTTCTCTGGTTTTGTGTTTCCGCACGTGACTTTAAAAGCATTATAATACCGTATTCATGTGACTTTGATGCAATAGTAGGCTTATTTTTCGCTACACTCTCTGTACTTGCTTGCCACACTACAAAGTGTAAAAGAAGACCACTGGAAGCATCCACTCATATCCTCGAGCGTTGTAGAGTGCATTTTAATTGCTTACTGATGCATTTTTCGATTTAATAATCGAGGCTTTTCAAAAACATTAAGAAACACGACATTCAAGAAAAAAAATTTTTTAATACATACAATTAGTGTTAGTACACTCGCGAGTTGTCTACTCGATCTACTCGTACCTTTCTCAATGAGAAATAAACTTTATTCCATTAAAAATTTATTGCGTCGGCACCAAACTCCTCCTTAAAAATCTTTCATTTTGGAGCGTTTCTCCTTCTTATCTACTGACCATCGCCATTTTTCAAATGCATAATCCCTCACCTAGGAGAAGCATTACGTCTGCAGCCATTAGAGCGAAAATGTATGCTGCAAACTGCAGAATATTCGGATTAGATTATATCTCTCAGAATTATCGTGTTATGATGTTTAACTCACTTCTAAGTCCATTAAAAACACAGGAATTACGACTAATATGGACTCTATCATTACGAGAAAATGAAAAATGGGTCAATTATTGAAGCAAATTTAGGTTCTAATGGGAATTATGCATAATTTGCTTACTTCTTAGATTTCTTGGCTGGCTTTTCGTCTTCATCATCATCTTCATCTTCTTCCTCTTCCTCTTCTTCTCCCTCGTCTTCTTCTTCATCTTCTTCCTCTTCCTCATCCTTCTTCTTCTTAGGGGCGGCTTTCTTTTTTGGTTTATCCTTGCCCTTGCCCTTGCTCTTTCTTGATTTCTTTTCTGGCTTTCCGTGCTCTTTCTCAAAGGCAGCCTTCTCTTCCTCGTATTTTTCCTTGTTTTCGGCGTGTTTCTTCTCGTATTCGCTCTTCTTTGAGGCGTCTAAACTTCCCCATCTCTCAGAAATAACTTTTGTGAGTTCAGTCATTTTTTTATCAGGGAATTCCTTCTTGACGGATTCGTAGACATCAGCTTTGTAGAGGAAAAATGCTGTCAATGGTTTTTTTGGTGGTTGTGGCTAGGCAAAGGAATTGAATGATTAATAATGAAAGCAAATGGTGAGGCTTACTCCATCGGATTTTTTGGTTCTTGCCATTTGGATTTGTGCTTTAAGTTATAGAGAATTTTGAGTTTTGAGCTCTCGAGTTGTTAAACTCTGAAAAATTGGATATATGCAATTAGAATACTGCACTGTGCATTTATAGGAGTGATTTAAAGTCGAGTATTAAATTCTGAAATTTGATTGGTCATATATTGTATTCAAAGTAAATCAAATCTCATTTCGAAACAGCGTGATTACGTAATAGATTTGCACGAATTTTAACTAAAAACTAAGAAATTTGACAACTCCAGAGCGCAATCTAAATGGCGCGAAATCACTAACATGAAAAAGGCGGCAATTTTGAAGGTAGGATGACCAAAGCGAAATTAACGACGGAGATGTAGGTTCTCGGACCCAAGGTGGTATTTTCCTTGGTTGCTGGAATGCAAAAAAGGCTTTAGAATTCTAAGAGAGCAAAGATAGGGTCGTAAAAGTTCTTAAAGTTGATTGTAATTTTTTTAAATTTTGAAATTAGGAGCACTCGGAGACACGCCAAAAAGTGAGAGAATAATAACACACACATGGACTTTCACTGCATTAATGGCTGATTGACGAGGAATATGATATGTCTCATTTCACAGAGACAAAGATAGCGTTGATTGATGCAAAAATACCTCCTTAAATGCGTCAGATGCCTCTTCAATTCCAATATTTTTCAATAATCTGTAAAATCTACAAAGTTTAATGCGGGTCAATGAGCAAAATGATTCTGGCTAGCATTACGTGCCTTGGACACGTTTATAAAGTCCTAAAAAAGTCATTCTAGACGGCTTTTGGAAGGAATTTGTTAGAATTCCGCCAGAATTTAAATTCATTGAAGCAATTTCAGTGGTTTTTTCTCTGAAAAAAAAAAAGTGCAGCAAATAGTGAGTTGTGTAGAAGCGAGGTGAAGATTATTGGTTTCTTGAATTTTCTTTATAGCTGTTAGTCAAAATGAAATAACATTTCTTTCTATTTCGCGAAATGATGGAGAAAAGTACTGAGACCATCGTATATTAATTATTGTAGTAACAATGTAATACTCTTTATAATCTAATGAAGGCAAAGGTACTTTTCCACGACGAAGGCTCAGAAGATAGTTTCTGATCTTACAAAGATTTATCAACAAAAATGGTTTCTTTGGCTAAGTTTTGGTCCTTTTCGTTGATAGTATTGTTCTTCTGGGTCCTGGTCAATTTTTGGAGGTATCTCTTAATTTAGATAGAATGTTTTTCAATAGATTCACCGATTAATTATAGATCCCATGGCAAAGTAGTACAATTTGAAATGTTAGAGCGAGAGCCAAGCATTCAAAGAGACTCTTATATTTTTGTATTGAACAACCTCAGAAGTAGCAAAGACTCTCGTTTCAAATTAAAGCTGGAATGGTAGAAAGTATCAAAAATTATGATTTACTTGCTCATTCATATATGACCCACAACAACAATTTCAATTTTTCATTTTCGAACCAAGGTTGTTGTGGCGGGGCTATGACATATTCTCTCAATATTGAAGAGTGAATTTTTAAATACCATTTTGAGTAGATACTTTATTTTTGATAATTGTGTTTTACATACAACAACCAACTGAAAACAACTTCCAAACACCAAGAACCGACCATTCATAATAACCTGTGAATTTTCATTTACAATCTACTATTACGGATTCATATCTTTTTTGAAACGCTTATCTTTGTATATATGCTGGTTTTAATGACAAATGGTCCAATCATTTAAAAACAACACCAATAGTTCCGGAAAAGACTTTAATCTATACGCCTCAGTACCATAGGAACCTGGATAATCCAATAAATTACAAGAGTAAACAGTTAACTCATGCAAATCCAGCTAGTTTGGTCCGTTTTGTTTCAGCTCTGAACATAAAAAAATTTCAGGAAACCATTAACCTACTTTTGTAATCTTATTCTCTCCGCTGGAGGTTGACAACTGATTCAACACCAAATCGTATTTCACCACCGTATTAGATTTTTCTCCATCTCCTGCTGCACCCAACATTTCAAAATTATTGTAATACTGCGTGTACCGATGATGCGAATCAAACAAGCCATCCCACTTCCCAATCTCTTTGTATTTATACGTTCTCGGGTCAAAAAGCAGCACTAATCGGTCAGTTTGCTCCTGGTTTTTATTCAAATCTTCCGTCTTGAAACTTTTTCCACAAAATATCAATATATCTTCAGCATAGGTTGGAACGCACATCATCCGACAGTTTAGAGGCACAGAAGAGTCTTGTACTAATAAAACTTCCGAAACGTTTTTCTGAAAATCATAGCGCTCGACCTCACGAATCTCCTTATTTGGTCCATACGCAAATTTGACATAATCCGATGGGTTTTCCTTATACACGCCTCCAAAGATAAACAAATACTTCGATGTTGTACACAATGAGGCAAAAACCCTCGGTCTTTTAAACTCATAGACCTCAGTCCATTCCCAGTTCGACTTTTCGCTTGGTCTTCGACCAAACTCCATGAAACCAGCAGGCGTTTTGGCTGTTAGCATCCCTCCAAATACTATTATCTGCTTTCTGTAAGTATCGTAGTGAATCGAATGATAAGCGCGCTCCTTTTTCATCGGAGTGATCTCTTTGACGATCCCTTCTTTGACATTCACTTCGCGATTGCCTATATTTGCTCCGCTGAATGATATCTGATAGGCAGTTTTTAGCACAGTATCGAGCTCAGAGAACCCGCCTGTGATAACGATTCTTGCGACAGAGTCTTGTGGATCATTATAAACAGAAAATCTGGAGCTGCGAGGTATTTTGAAATAGCGATTCTGCGCGTCAACTAAAGGCACTTTTGTGAAAATGTGATTCATTGCTGGGAAATAGAGGTTGATGTATGGATGATAGCATTCGAATCCTCGACTGGAGTCTTCGGTGAGATAAAAGCTGAGACTCTGGAGCGGTTGGCTCTCTTTAAGATCCTTCTCAAAGCATTCTTCAAAAATTCCTTCTAGTTGTTCTTCCATTTGGCTTGGATCTGGATCATACTCGTAATCTTCAAAGATTTCTTGGAATATCTCGTGAGTTTCTTTCGCTTTCTCGCATAATTGCCTCATTTCCTCAGTTCCGTGAAAGAAATATTTCATATCACTGCCTTGCATTTTAGTTTGAAGGAGAGACTCCTGATTTTGCGACTCGTACATGATCAGCGATTTCCCAACTTCTTCTTGCTTCTCTTCCTCTTCAAGCAAAAACGATACCTCCCCATTGCTAAAGACGTTTACTTTTAAGCCAGCTGGACACCGCTGATCCTTTCCAGTGTCGGAATATTCAAAATTCTCTAGAAATTAATGCGGTTAGGCGAAAAGCAGAATGTGTTGGAGTTTTACGTGCGGTTTTGCTGTAGCTGCGAGCTTTGGCAATGAAATCTGCAGTGATGAAATCAATGCGTAGATTTTTCAAGTATCTGTATTCGTTGCAAACGCATTTATAAGTTGCTTGTGGATCGGTCATCCTATCAAGGATGTCAGCTAGCTCTCTTGTGCATTTTGGGAGGTTGCATTCTAAGTTTCGAACTGGGATGCATAAAAACTCGCGAATATTTTTGGTGAGGCTCCAAGGTTCGGGTATGGGACTGTCGGTTTGGGTTCTGATAGATAAAGTTCTGTTTCTGGGAGCAAAAAGAATGTTTGAAGTGTATTCGAGGACTTTGTTATCGAACATGAGGAAGATATATGTGTAGATAAACTTTATTTACAAGAGTAAATCTAAATTTTTGAAGCGCTGTAAACTTGATTTGCTGAATATTGCTAGAATCGATTAAAACATTTGCCTCTTTATCATTTGAGAAGAGAAATAGAAATCAACTATATACGAGTGTATATGCCTTTGGCATTGCATCAATTATTATAAATGAGTGATTATTCTGACCGTTTGAGGTTGCCGACCATAAGATAGCTAGTTTTCGGATTGAAAAGGAAAAAGAAAAATGAAAAAATTATCGCATCCGGGATTCGAACCCGGGTCGACGGGGTGAAGGCCCGCTATCATAGACCGCTAGACCAATGCGATTTCTTGAAAGCAATGAGTTTCAAATTTTCGATATTCATGAAATTGAGATTTGATAAGTGCATGTATTTGTACATTCTAACATCACTAACGTTAAGCTTACCTTTGACTTCATTACAAAATTGTAGAACATTGGTGGTTTTGTCTTTACCTCTCTAGAATGAAATTATGGGATGTAATCTCAAAATGGAGATTTTCAAAATTTGGGAAAAAATTGTTCAAATGGTGAAAGAAATAGCAAAAATTATCGCATCCGGGATTTGAACCCGGGTCACCAGGTTGAGGGCCTGGTATCATTGACCGCTAGACTAACGCAATTTCTTGAGAACACTTATTTCTATTTTCCACATCCTCAATCAATTAAAATCTAAGCCCATTGGCTTCTCACTTGAGCATTATGGGCTTTGTATTTCAAAATGTCCATTATAACCTAATTTGGAACAAATTTCACTTTTGAGGTGTGCATATTCAATAGAAATGCAGTATTTTTGGGTTAATCACCAAAATTATTACTTTTTATCGCCATATCTTTAAACTCGATCTTCTCAAAAACATTCATTATATGCCAATTAGAGAGATAACCCTTCGCAAATTCATGGATTAGCAAATATCTGAAAGTCGTCATCTCAGTCATGAGTAGATATTCAAAAATGAACCATTTAAACTTCATTATTGCTCCAATACTTCTCTATCTCTTTTCAATTAGCAACTATTCACTCAAGTTAGCGACCCACGGTTATTGCCTGCTTGACTGAATCGACGAATGAATAGTCGAGAACAGAATAAAAGTATGATGCCTAATTATCATAGATACCGACTGTTTTTTCATCCCAGCAGACTTTATTCAGTATGCTATCTCCAAATACCCATGTAGCATCGCGAAAGTCGTCTAACTGTGCCTCAATGAACCTTCATCTCATAGAAAAAACTATAAAACTCGAAACTTTCTTTGCTCATTTCAAATATATTTTAATTTTCGTTTCTACAAATTCATCCGGCGAAATTAGGTGTCTTAAGTAGTTTAACGTGGTATTTTCTGATTCGCTACTCGCAATTAATCAGGCAGCCTGAATCTTTAATTAATATAACAAACAACAATCAAAACCACAAAAAAAAATCTTATCCAATGGAACCAGCAAAGAAAGAAGGAAAGAGAGGTGGGAAAAAGGAAGCTGCCCCAAAGAAGGAGACCATCCGAAAACTCGCCCGCATTGAACGAATTGCAAAAATCGTCCCTATAGACGCTTCTGCCTGCGAAAAATCCGACGAAGCTGGCCTATATAGCCTCGCCCACATCCTCGGATGGATCGTTCTCATCAAGAAAGATGAATTTAAAGAAGGCGACCTGGTCATCTTCGCTGAAATCGACAGCGTGTTCCCTGAGAACGAAAAATACGAATT
>ENA-UOTX01001904-UOTX01001904.1-compost-metagenome-genome-assembly--contig:-NODE-1904-length-12414-cov-17.418902_pt1 | contig 12414 bp, 10 predicted proteins | sample MGYA00238143_ERZ746982 | MGnify/ENA primary metagenome ERZ746982 (study PRJEB28758, sample SAMN06268862) | compost metagenome | isolation source: single cell | place: USA: California, Emeryville, Joint... | reverse complement strand
CCTTCTTCAATAACTAATCAGTTTAGACCACCTTTCCTTATATCATAGAGGGACAAAGTATTACTCATTATTTTTTCTGGGACAACAGGAAGGGGGAAAAATGAGCAATTTGATTGAGCCTTATCTACATTCAAATATAAATTGAAAATATCGTATTTCCATAAGATTTAAAGCTTTTGCAGAATTAATTTGGAAATCTGATTCCTCAAATTTAATAAGCGGAAACTTATGACTAATCTTATCAGCTACGAACAAGAAATCAGTGAGCATATTGACTCAGTGATGCGTGATATCGATCTCCATCCATTTCGGTCCTCCGAAGACTGGGACTCGTTGGTGTATATTTGCAAGAACAAACTGCTTGGAGTCTCTGAGCTTCTCAGTGCATATGAATATGATCTTTCTGAGCAAGACGAATTGACCTCCATGATTTTTGCCGGTTCGCTCCGACAGCTAAAAGATCGATATTTGAACTTGGAGCTCTTGCTATCTTCGCGAGCTGAGTGCCAATACTCATTTTTCCCCAGTTATTGCATCGATCTGAAGCTTAGTAAAATCTTTTATGATGACAATGATGAAAAAACCATCACACAAACTCAAGAAAAACAAGTTCTGGCAACTTTCGAGGGAAAAACGTCAAGTGCTTCCTTCCAATATGAAAAAGACGAAATAACTTGTGATGATAGTCAAGGCACCACTATCAAAGGCAGCAAACCGAGGCGATCCAGTGATATGCTGGAGAGTCCTTTCTCTCCTCTATCTTTTGAAGAGGTCATCAAAGAGGAGTGTCCAATTCAATCGATCGGTTTCGAAATATCTGATAACGAGTCAGAACCCGAATTTGAAGGTTTTTCAGAAGGAAGCACCATTAAGAGCGAGTCTCGCGATAGCTTAAATTGAGCAGCGATACGCCTTTATCTTTAAAAAAGAAAGAGGACCCAAGCGATCACTCCTGTGTTATTTTAAGGTACCCATTTCAACTAAACCGAAAAGAAGATTCCATCACACTCCTATAAATAATCAAAAAATCTACTCCTTGGAAAACATTCAGCGTTTACAGAAATTTTCCAATCCTAACTCTACTTCTCACTACTCTTACTACGTTACTCATTATAGATATCAATAAATATATATATTTCTAATCGACTTCATAGTTAGTTACCTTAATATCCCTTCAATAGAAAACCTACTGATTCTATTAAGCCATCTATTTTCTGATAAATATGAACTAACTAAGCCCCTGACCTGACTTACCTGAGACCTCATTTCCTAATGAGAATTAGTGATTTGTTGGTTACACTCAACCTTTCGAAGCTTCTACGATCGGTGGTTTTTTTAAAATATTTCAATTCCATTCGATACCTATGTATTGATATTTCTCACTGATAATTCTCTCTTATCAAATTCGCAACTGAAAAGTATATAAACTGATTTCAGTTTAACTAGCTGCTTTGAACGATTTAATTACTTCTTAGCTAAAACAGACTCATCCAATACGCAGCTCACCATTATCTTACCTGATTATTTTCCAGCTTCCCATCTGAAAGGAACAATGATCTTCTTCCATCCTGGGTGGTTCTTTGGCAGCTTTCTCGCAACGAGCTCAGCGTACCAGGTGATGTTTCTGATCTCCTGCTCTTTCAACTTCAGATAAGTGTAAAACACAGCATAGTGGTTTTGTCCTTCGAAAGCAAGAGAGTACTTCTTTACTTCCTCCTCGTACATCAGATCGTCCAAACTCTTCGCGTTAGGGTTATACTCCTCTTTTTTAATTGGATCAGGGGCTTCCTTCAACAGCTCGCTGTAGGTGCTGATTCCAACGACCGCAGCTTTCAAATTATCCAAGGTAGTGACGTTCACCAATTCCCTCTCACAGTCAGGGTACAGGTAGCCAAGAGAAGGACATAATCTCTTTCTGGTGGTCGTTCTGCTGACCATAGAAGTGAGGTCCTTGTTGCCGATGGAGTTGTAGATGACCTGGATGGTTTTATAGTCCGCCTCATGCATCAGGAGGTCGCCCATGACTTCCTTGGTAGTTGAATTGCATTCCTTTTGGATGAAATAATAGAAGCTCTCTAACCACATTTTCTTTAATGAAGTTCTGATTTGCTCAGGCTTTAGCTCCTTAAAAATGTTATGGATTTCCTGCAGAGTCTTGCTTTCGCTGCCCTCACCGATATTTTCCTCAAGGAACTTGGAGAAGTATGGTCCGACTGGAGTATCGATCAGGACGGTGGAGTAGAGACCGGTGAAATCGTCAGCATCGACGATTTTCATATTCTTAATTTCCGGGAAGTAGCCCAGAGGGTCAGCGTTGGCAATCAAGTCCTCGGGGTTGACGCCGTTTTTGAGTCCTTCGATGATGTTGACGACGTTGTCGATCATGAAGCGGCAGAGCATCAATCTAAGGAATTCTGACAGTGGGTAGACAGCTTGGGCTTGTAAGTAAGCGAATTCGTCAGCCAATTTCCTTTTTAGACGAGCACGAAGCTGAGTGACTGGAAGGTTGGAGCCTTCGGTCACGAGGTAAGGGGCGTAGTCAGTTTCTTCAAGAACCTAATAAAAATTTGGAGTCAGCTCTCGAACAAAGGATGAGAAGAAAGAAAAAGAGAGCAAATAGAAGAGATGTTAAGGGCGGCTGGCAGTTGTGGCCGATGAAGCTTTGAGGAGAGAAGAATGAAATACAAGAGAGATGGGACTTACGATTTTTAGCTCTTGGAGGTTGTTGCAGGTTTTGATCGCGTTGTAATTCTCATCGGCGAGGAAGCCCGAACGGAATCCTCTGACCATGGCTTCAACGAAGCCATCGTCAATGGCAAAAGTGCTCATCTCCATTTTTTAGGTCGGGGTGAATAGCTGTACTAATTTATAAACTCGAGAATTAATATTTGGATGTACGATTAGACGTACTGGTAATTGAAGGTTTTTATACTATCGAATTTATTTAAGCTTGTCACGATAATGATATCAATAAGCATTTCACTCGACTGATGAAAGCAATCTGCAACTTAGTTAAATTACAAGCCCAGAGCGCTATGTTGTACAATGAGAAAGAAGTCGTCAGTATTCTAAAAAGGAAGCTTTGATGATATGTTTTCGAATTATTCAAGAAATCAATCGTTTTTAACCGAATTATGAGTTTTGAAATACTAGATTGCTATTACACTATTAATACTCGCTCTTCAGTTCATGCGTTACAGTTGAGGAAGAGAGTCTTGCTGAGAGCATAGAACTGTTTCTGGTGTTCAAAACAAGAAATAAAAACTCTAAATAACCTCGCAATCTTGGCTTGCTATCTATCACAGATCATTTTTTATAATAGAAATCTTATGTCATTCCATGAAACTTACCTTCATGTATAAGCAGTGTCTTCATTATCCTCGAACGAGTTAATGACTCAGATCAAATTTTTTTTGGGTCAAAGAAAGTATTTTAAACTGAAATACAATCTTCATTCAATAAATAAAAATCATTGAAGAGATTACTGAGATAAATTTTTCTTTCTAGGCAATTGCTCGCATGCCCTCCCCCTTAATCGGCATGAATTTTTACAAATATTTAAGCCTGTTCAGAAATTTCAGATTCAATGAACTTTGCTAATAAATCGCAAATGCTACATTTTTCTGGCAGCTGTTTATTCTTCGTCTCTCCGTTCATTTCATTCCTGTGATAAGTGCGGTCCCTATCCGCCGCATCAAAGGACTCAAGTCGACATGCTTTGCAAATCACATGTTTGCATTTCATCGCAAACCTTGTATATTCATTCAATTCTTCTAGGCACTCCGGACAAACTTTCGGATCCTCTCGGCACGTCACGCAGATCATTGAAGTTTTATCCTCATTTTTCTCTAAACACACTCGGCAAGTGCACCCACAGGTCTTATCCGCCTCCAGTTCCTTTTTACAGGTCCCGCAAAGATACTGCTTGCAGTTTATACAGCTTTTCGTATTTTTCTTTAGGTCGATTTTCAGATTCCCTGAGCACCCCGGACAGTAGCAATAACATTCTTTCATCGCGCCTCGATGCGTTAAGCAGTTCACTTGGTTGCACTTCAGGCATTTGAAATACGTAGGCTTCGAATTCTTCGTGTAGCTTAACTCAGTGTTCTCATTACAAGCGAAACATGCCACTGTTGTTGTCATTACCACCATTTCTTCTTTCGCTACCATAGTAACGAAGTTCTTCATCGCAGACCGATTGATCGTGGAGTAGCAGTTTTTCTGCGGACAATACGTCTTATGTTCTAGATCATCGTAAGATATGCAGTCCGTGCAGTAGAAATGCCCGCAGCTAGAGTTCTTGAAGACTTTTGTGTGAACCATGGATCGATTACAGAGGCTGCAAGTCACCATGTCTTTCTTTGATGGCGCGAAGCTGGTATCTGAACCATTCGTGGGCGCGAAAGCGGGATCGGAGTTGAGTGTCGGCTTGTGATTCGGATCGCCTTTAGCAATAACAAATTCCTCGAGCTCCCTCTTTTTGAGTTCTGCAAGACAGCCTTTAAAAAAGCATTTAACCGCAATACTCCAATTTCGCTCCTGGACGCAGTAAATGCAAATAGTGTGATTGCATTTGTTTTTAAAGATTACATCAGGAGCCAGATACACCCTGCAACTATCGCATTCAACTAACGTTTCATCATTAGGCATTGGCGGTGCCTGGTTGTGGGTGATATGGGCGCTGAAGCTTTCTGAATGGTTTGGTTGAGAGTTTGATACGAAATCGACAGGGTTCAAAATCTCGTGGATCTGCGGCGCTAATGGAGATGAATGATATCTCTTCAAGAAATTTCTATAGAACGCTTCAACTTCCTTTCTTGGGATGTCGCAGTTACAGGCAGGCTCATTTCTGCATGTGAGAGGCAGGCAAGGATATATATACAAGAGGCATTCAGCGCAATGACCGTGCTTGCAGAGGAGTTTGGTAAAGATGTGATCTCCTGGATGCGGTGACTTGCAATTTACACAGTAATTGGGTTTAGCTGGCTCCATTTGGTTTCCATTCTCGCCTAAAGGAGGGAAATCATTCTTTGTTTCCTCTTCGAAGCCCTTTGAATGATGCTGGATCCCTTTTACTCCGTTTTTCGAAGTCTTAATCTCTTCCTCATGGCCATAGTTGCCTTGCTCCTCCGATTTTTTCTTTGAGATCAGACCATTACTCTTCACATGCTCACCGTTTCCGTTCATTAGGTGACTTTCAACGCTTTCTTCTCTATCAACGAACCCATTCAAAGCGGAATCCTTTGATACAAATGGCTTGTAACAAACTAACGCATGAGAATTTTTCCCGCATCGAATTTCGACTATTTTCACTGGAAAACCACTCGAAGCCTCATCTCGATAAAAAACGAAATCTTTGTCCACCCACTTGCGCTTCCATTGCTGCATAAGAATATAGTCGATTCTTATCGGAAACATCGAGGCAAAGATTTCCAAAATCGGAGGATATAAATCAGCAGACAACTCTGGAAATTTTCGAGTGATTTCTTCCAATATGTGCCCCAATTCGGGAGTATGGAGTGATCTGTTTGTGATTTCCTGAATTAACAACGCTCGCATCGACTGGGCGATAGCTGTCGAATAATTGGGATTTTTTACGATTCGCTCGTAAAGCTTGGGAAAAGCCTTTTCAATGTTTCCATTGCTTTCTCTGAGGATAGCCTCTTTGTCATTTTTCAAGGCCTCAAGCAACTTTTGGTAATTCATTTCAACGGTTTTGAGATTTATGTCCTTGAACGCTTTTTGGGTCTGCGTGACGGCTTTTTTCACTTGAGCGAAGAGCTCTTCTTCCGCATTCTCAGCGATCATTTTGTCGAGCAGTATCGTGCCCAATATCACATAGAGAGAAAGGTTTTCTGATGTATATTTTCTGAGCAAGTACCTATCCAGCTCCTGTTTCACAAGCAAGTCTGTCAGTTCCTGATTTTTGGAATACTCATTGATGAAGCTGGGGTAGTTCTCGAAGTTCGGAGATATGATACACTGTTCCTTGGAGACCGTGGTCATTGGATGATATAAATCTGAGTTCTGATATCAAAAATAAAACCAGATTAAATAAAATTGAAAAATATCATCAGAAATTCCAAATCTTGCGATTGGCGATATTGGTAAATAATTTTCGGGTGTTACCGATAAGGTAGAATAATAATGAAAGAGAAACGTTAATGTGAGAGCATTCATGCGAAGTTATAATATATATTTGAAAGGTAACGAATACTTTGACTCAAATAAATCAATAGGGTGTCAACATTAGTTCTACTGGAGAACTAGTCGAACCCTCCATTTTAAAAGTCACTCATGTTTTATTATTATTAGTTTAGATGAGTTATTACCTCAATGTAAATTGTTAGCTACCCCAGATGAATCCATTTGGGCTAAGGATATACTCTGTTTCGAGCTTTAGTGTACTCTTTGGCTTTCGGATGATAAGTTTGATAGGCGAGGAATTCTTGATAATGTCCCTTAAGAACGCGCAATTAATACATTACAAGTTTTATAAGTGACTTACTCCAAGGACTTTGCTTGAATATCTTTCATCTAATGCAATTCTCGGGAGCTGATCATCGAATGGTAATCCGAAAAACGTGGACGCGTAACAAACGCTTGGCATTAGATCAGGCAGGCTGAAATTGAAGCAGCTCGGAATTAGGCTCAAACTTTGAAGAAAGCCACCGAAAAGGATGTTGAGTGGCTTTGAGGAGTCAGTTAGGTAGAGACTCTCCTGCACCATTTTAGTGCATATCAATTTGTCATCAAAGACTTTGAGGTTTCTACCAACAACTAAGTACATAAACGCCACGACCAGAGCCCTGGAGTTGTAGCACAGAGTTCGGATTTCGAGCACAGCGCAATCAATCAGCTGCATCAATTCTCTGAATAGATGGTAAGATTCGGGATTAGTTTGCAGAAACTGCACTGTTTTGTAATTTTTAATCAAGTGCGGGTTATTATCCAAATATAAGTCCCATTGGTTCATATACCACTGAGCCCAGGTATTTATCGTTGGAGGCGCCAGCATCCATTCCAATTCCTATCAATAGAGGTTTTTATGGAATTAGCGAGGGAGATCTCGTTTACTTTGAGCATCTTGATTTCTTGTTTAAGAATTGTCTCAACGGTGTATCGATTTTCGGCCGCCTGAGCTAATTCTGCCACTCTTGGGGGAAAAATTTCCTATATTAGCAAATTTCGATGTGAATATTACCAATTACAAAAGAAATCTTACCTCAATTTTACAAGCGATCAGCAGCGCAGTGATGCCAATCAATCCAAAGTGACCCTCAACATTCTCCACTTTAGAGAAATATCGGTCGATATAATTAATCGCATAATGGACTGATTCTCTTTTCACGAATAGCATACTTGCAACTCCCATTATCCAGTCTAGTAAGGCTGCTCTGGTGTCTCTATCCATATAGCGTTGCTTCACTTCCAAATAGGATTGGAGAGGCGTATATGCCTTCTCTCTGAGAATAAGGAACTCAACGTACTCAGGGTCGTTAAATTCCGGCTTAAAGTTTGCTAGCTCCTCTTAGATACAATAAGACTTTGGTTTTTCTTCTATCATATTAAGAAGCCCATGTGCTCCTTGACCTCGGCTCTCACCTGCTTGTTCAGAGATTGACCAAGGAGTTACCTCTGGATTCTCATTATTCCGTTTTTTGGAGATCTCAGAAGTTTCTTCACACTCTAACTGGAGTTCATTGCAAGGACTGTCACTTTCAGGGACATTCGTAGAATCTGTCCTTTTCGCGGTTATTCTCTTAATGTTACTGAAGTCATTCGTAGGTTTTCCTTGAGTGCTCTGGCTTGAGAGAGGCTCGTGCTGGGATTGGGTGTTTTTTTTTGCAGTGCCAAATTGAGAGCTCTGAGAAAATTCTATCTGGGTGGTCACACTGTTCTGTGACCAAGGAATTGACTGGCTCCTTATGGTATTTTGGCTGATTGAGTATAAATCTAGGTCGTGAGCCAATCGAATATTCTGGCTGGTCGTACATTGCGTACTGAAGACCGAGTTTCCAGAAAATTGATTCGAATAACTCCAATCGAGCTTTTTCGGGAAGGCTCTACTCTCTTCGTCCTCTTCAATCATCATATCACCAGCCCGAGGGACAGAATAGTCGAAACAGTCATTTTGACTGTAACTGATAAAGTTTTGTGAGGTGAATTGTTGTTCAAGCCTTGAAAAATTCGAATTTTCTAACTCTTGATCCTTGATGTGAAAATATTGTATTTAGTACGAGATTAATCAAATAATAACTGGATACCATTTCGATTAGATTTTTCTTAACGTTCACTAAGTTATTAGTGAAATTATTCTGACTATTATTAATCCAAGAGTGGATCTGTGAGTTTTGAGCTTCTATTTCTTGAGATCGTTCCATTTCTAAGTTGTTGCGCGCTATAATTTGCGACGGTTGCCAAGTAGGATACAACCCACTTCTGCTTTGGGTGGTCCGACGCTGAGCCCTTGCATCTTCGTTTTTCGTAGTCATGTCCATCATCTTGCTTTCTTCGGATTGGGTTAAGTTGGAAGCTTGACTTGGCAATGCTTGGTGGGTCAAGAGAAGTGTCTGTGGGTCTCTTAAACCTGCTGACGCGTCTTGGAAAGCTTTCATCTGCATCATTGCTTGGCTTTCTTTCGAATGATAGAGTCTTTCATCAGTTCCTTGGCTTTGTTGATGGGTGTTTAAGTGGAAAGCTTGTGATTGATCGGTCTGGGGAGTAACGTTTTGAAAACCCAGGCCAGAACCAACGAGGCTGAGAGTTTATATGTTGTCATGTTGTTTGTCAATAAGGAGTCTCTGCTTACTTGCTGCTCTCTAAAAACTCTTTATACGCATCGGGCTTCTGGTTTGTGTCTCGCATTTGACCCAGTTTGGGTTTCGCCAATACCTTTTTAGACTTCTTTCCTTCACCTAGAGTTTCATGAGTTAACCCTGCTTGTTGGGCTGAGATAGTGTAAAAGAAGTCAGAGAATGGATCAGATTCTAGTGCTTTTACCTTGGGTCTCGGTAGCGTTGAGGGAATTAAAAGAATCCCGCGCATCATTTAAATTGTAAAATCTTTGCGGGATTTTCCCGGCCATTTTTTTTCAAAATTTAATACGTTTATCTAAAATTCGCAGAAATAGACTCAATATCGATTTTTGTTGATATTCGAAAGATTTTCCCTGCTTAAATTTGCATGGTAAACGATTGCTTAAATAGCATCCATGTAAATACTTATCTCATTGCGTTTACCAGGAAAGCTATGATACATCTCCGAAGTTTAAACAGACTAAATAAAACCTGTATGTGTCGGCGTAGATTTGTTGAAAATGATTCGAAACCTCTAAGATCTTAAGTTGTGAGAGAGCTGTCTCTTAGATAAGAGTAAGTTGACTTCCAAAGAGTCAATTTAGATGCATAATATCAGAGTTATCCCATTCACAAAGATAAATGGCTACCACTAGGCATTGAAGGAAGACCAAAATTTACTTGAGGCATGAGGAGAAATTGGGGCAAATTACTTCCCCTTTAGTTCTTTTCCACGGAAAATGCAATTGAACAGACAGGGTCACGACTGAAGCCTTAGCAATCAAGAGACTTAAAAGTCATTCAACTCAAAATCTCTCTCTAATAGGTTTGTGCTGTGCTGAAATTAGTCCTATCGATCTTTTCAGAAAACCTACAATTCTTTGTTAATATCTTATTTGTAACGATGAATGTGATAAGGCAACCCCTACGCAATGTTCATCCTATATTAAACAATAGCCTTTTTGCTCAAATAATAACAACATAAAGCAAAAGCTCAAACATCTTCGTTAATCTCAGATCTTCAGGAAAAATGTGTTGAAATTGTAAGCGTCTGAATTTCGCGGAATTTGTTTTGTTTAAAACTTTATTATTTCGCTGTAAAGTCCTAAATAAATCACTCGAAGGCCCAATTCAATCTAAAGAAAGGCTGTAAGGTAATCAAAATACATTCGTGCTACGTTCTGTTGCCCTTAGTCTTGATTTGAGTAAATTTTTTCAGGTTTCGGCTCTTACGAATATATAAAAGATCGTAATTTTTTATTGCTTGCTTATATAAACTTTAAAGCGTAGCCTAAGCAAACGCTTCTTTATTAATTTGCAAACGAGGGCTCTATCAACGATGAATTCACGGTTTACTAACAACGATTCTCTTAACTCCTCCATGATCAGTGTGAGAAGCAATTATTCAGTTACCAGCTCCAAATCCGGGAAACCCGGGGGTGGAATACAAACTTCATTAAAGAAAGGCATTCCAAAAGCTTCCCGTTTCGCAAGCTCGAAGAAACTAGACAACCCCGAGGAGGAAGAGTCTATTTGGAAGGGGATTTTTAACAATCGAGACATTTTTGATTATATTCGGCTCCAAAAAATCCTCAAAGGAAATCCATTAGACGATATCGACGAATTAAAGAACCTTCCAGGAGGGAACATTTGGCGACTGCCTTCCTCTCACACCATAGGGAATGGAAAAACCAATATCGGGGCTCTGCGAAGCCAGGTGCTTGCTAATTATTTCAAAGGCGCAGAAAACGTACCGGAAGAAGTATTAAAAGAGGTTTTCCCTCAAGAAAATGATAGGAATAAATTCTTGACGGAGTACCATTCAAAGACAGAAAAAATGCAAAAGGAACTACAACTTCATGAGAGTTTTGATAGCTCTATCCTCTCTCGCCGAGACACTATGGAAGATAATAAAGATGAGATTAATGAGAAACCAGGAAGGTTGAATAGAAAAAGTCTTTTCGCGAAAAATGACGATGGAGAGCAGGACGATGCACATGGCGAAGGAGGAGGAGCTGGAGGAAAGAAAGCGAGAAGGAAAGTAACGATTGAAAATTCGAGAGGCGAGCTCGAGGAAATCTCAGCTGATGAGTGGCCGACGTTTGAGCAGTTTTCTGAAGAGTTATCTCTGAGGGGAAGTCATTCTGATTTTCCTGAGTCGATAGGGAGAAAGACAAGTGAAGGGTAAGATTCTCATTGGTGAGGCATGAAACAAATATATTTATTAGATTTTTTTTCGAGGGAGGCGAACTTGGCATTGGAGGCAATCTAAGCGGTATTTTTCAAAACAAATCGGATGTTAAGCCTGGAGCGAATCCAGTTTATCGAAGGGATTCGAATGGCAAATTGGTTTTGATTACTTCAGGCCAAAAAGGTAATCTTGACATCAATGTAAGGGAATTGAGTTGACCTGGTTCTGTAGGAAGGAATTCATTATTTTATAAAGAAAATATGGAAGAAGGCCAGCTTGATAGTCCAGAACTAAAGGACAATATGCAATACTTGCTCAGGCTTTCGAAGACAGGGTCAGCTGAAAGCTATGTATTTGATGAGGCAGGAAATTTAATCTCTCCAGTCATCTCTCACACCGAACTGCTTAGAAAAAGTAAAAAGTTGTTGTGTAACCGTGTCTTATCTAATAACAGGTGCGGCAGGTGGAAACAGAATGTCAAAAGATAGTGTTTTTAATTATCTGCAAGGAGGAAAAGTAACTGAGAAAGGTAGCTTGGAAAATTTGGATGATGACAATATTAACGAAAATGGGCGAGCGAAAAGAAGAGGAGGACAAGCGGCTCAAAATGGAGAAGAAATGGAAGGGAGAAACCTTGAGGAAGCCAAAGCGGGACTCCGGAAGGATCAGTATGGGGAAGATTTTGAGAGAAATAGCGCGGTTCAAAAAACGGACTACGGTGATATCAATAGAGGAAAAGACGGCTTTGGAGCTGATAAAGGTGGAAACAGAGCTGGAAAAGATGGAAACAGAGCTGGCAAAGGCGGAAGCAAAGCTGGGTTGGATGATAAAGAAGAGGCAGAGAGCGGGGCATTGGGAAGCAAGGCAAATAAGCAAACTGCTAAGGATTCAAGTGATATGATAAGTAAAAACAGAGGAAATGACGCTCAAAGAATGAATCAAAAGGATCAACTCAGTAAAGGTCAAGGCTCCGGAGCACAGGGTGTCGATGGCGGTCAGAGGAAAGCTAAACTCCCAGGGGCAGGCAATAATAGACGAACTGAAGATGGAGAATATGACGAAGATGGGGAGTATTACGAAGCGGGAGAAGACTATGACGGCATGGAGCAAGAAGGCAATGAGATAGTTGCAGGCAGGAAATCAAATGAAAGAGGCAAAGGTTCTAGTAAAACCTCATTGAAAAATAAAAAAAGTGGTTCTCGTAATGCCATCGAAGGCCAGGAATTAGGCGCAGAGAGTGAATTACAAGAAGGGCAAGGAAGTGGTAAAGCCACAAAAACTGGAGCCGCAGCTTCCAGAGGGAATAAAAAAGGTGGTTCTTGTAATGCCATCGAAGGCCAGGAATTAGGCACAGAGAGTGAATTACAAGAAAGGCAAGGAAGTGGTAAAGTCACAAATGCTGGAGCCGCTGGTTCCAGAGGACAA
>ENA-UOTX01001902-UOTX01001902.1-compost-metagenome-genome-assembly--contig:-NODE-1902-length-12442-cov-27.638981_pt1 | contig 12442 bp, 10 predicted proteins | sample MGYA00238143_ERZ746982 | MGnify/ENA primary metagenome ERZ746982 (study PRJEB28758, sample SAMN06268862) | compost metagenome | isolation source: single cell | place: USA: California, Emeryville, Joint... | reverse complement strand
ATAGTTTCGATACAAGCGGATTGGGCTGTTCCGAGCGTATCTCGTCCTGTACGCTCTTGCAATACTCTATCAAGTGTCAAATACAGTAGAATTTATAATACAGGGCAAGAAAATGAATAATCAGTATGATTATCAAACAATTACGGCTAATCAAATTGGATTATGTAAGCTTCTCCCAATGTTTTTTTAAAGAGGAAATCTAGGCGTCTGCACGTTTGGAGTGACGTTGTATGTGCTCATTGAAGGATTCAAGGTCTTCAAAATGGAGGGCGAAATCCAAGAGGATACTCTGAAACGAAAACTGCTGGCTCAGAACGAGTCTACAATAAGTGATGCTCAAGAGATATAGCCAGTTTATTTACAAATATTAAAGAGGTAGCAATTTCGAGTTCTTCCCCTATCATTTGAACTAAGGTTAAGCACCGAAAATTTAATATTTTATCATATATCATAACCGCTAAAATGATTAATATTAACATTTTATAATCGCGTTTAAGCGTTTACAGCAGCTAGCGATCACCAGCTGCTTAATTCTATATTATGCTGACTTTCGAGAGAATTTCATTATTAGCAAAGTAGCACTTTCACAGTGCAGAAAGGAAAGTATTCCGAATTTGATAATATTTCACACCATTTATTTTCTCAGCTGAAATCATTGAAAATGCGACAAATCAATATTAATAATGCCCGAAATTCAAAAGGAAAATAGAATAAAAACACTTTGAGAAAGAGTAACGCCAAAAAAACTCAGTAGTAACTGTTTGCTGCGTCTTAGTCCACTAAGATCTTCTTTTTGCGATCTTTTGTACCTATAATAATAACACAATTATTAACTCAAACAACAAAATTTCTGAATTTACTTTTGCCAGTTCCGTAACTAAACAGCTCGGATTGATTCTGCGGCGCGCTGAATTGCACGTGCCTCTTATTATAGTCACCGAGTCCAGGGTACCCACCCATCATCGGGTTATAACCCATCGACGGATCATACATCATCTGGCCATATGGATACATCGGATTAATTTGACTTTGCTCCTCGTCGTCATCATCTTCCTCATCATCGTCATCCTCATCGTCGTCTTCTTCGTCATCTTCCTCTTCATCCTCATCTTCTTCATCTTCGTCTTCATCCTCTTCATCCTGATCCTCCTCATTGTTCGTCTCATCAATCATCTCCATCTTCGCCTTCCTCTGTTTCTTCCTTTGCAGCTCTTTTCGAAGCTTCATACCAAACGAGCTCATCATCCTCTCCAGCTCGCTTCTGTTCATACTGATCATCGACTCGCTCGCCACACTCAGATTGACGCTAGGCACCTTCGATTCTACCTTACCTGCTAGCGGATCGTCTGCCAATCTCACTCTCGATCCCCCTCCTTCCTGTTTAAGCATCTGCTGAACTCCTTCTTTTTCCTTAATCGTATTATGAATCGTCTTTCGTATCGAACCCTGCATATCAAACTTCTTTCCAGGGGATTTCAACGGAGATTTCAATGGGAGAGGATCCTGAGAGAAATAGCTTGATGCGTGGCTCTCCGTCAGCAGCGCTGAATGATTGCTTTCTGCTGCTGGAGTTCTATTCCGCAACCCGAGCGATATATCCTTCGAAACGTCAGACCGAGCGGATCTGTTGGTGAGCGTGAGGAAGCTCCTCTCATCCAATGATTTCAAGATCATCGAGTCCCTTTTGCTCGGAGACTTTATCAAGGCGTTATCGTCTTTAGCTGATGGCGGGAATTTATAGAGATCGACCTCTTTGGAGCTCTGTCCGCGCATTTTCAAAGCCAACCAGAGCAGCTGCTTGCGAAACAGATCCTTGTCTTGGTACCTGATTCTTAGATTCTGCACCAGCTCATTATTAAGCGCCTTGTATGCATAGTTCAGAGCATACAGCCCGCAGTCATTGTAGAAATTAAGCTTGTTTTCCGCGTCGTAAAAGTTATAAGAGTCAATCTTTATTTTAAACTCTTTTCCAAGCAGCAGCTTGATAATTTCAATCAAATCATCAATTTTCACTCGACTTAGGCCTTCCTGAAGGAAATCCACGATATGTATTCTGTTATGTTTCAGTTCCGCTACCGTAACAATCCATCGCTCATCCATAAAAATCAATACGATTGCTTTATCATAGTTCTGGTAAAGCAGCTCCGGCTTGTATTTCAAATCGTTTTTGAAGGCAAAGCCGAATTCAGTCTGTATTTTCTTTGAGAATTTATCATATCCTTTGATGCTGACCACATTCAGGTATGTCCTATTTCCATTGCTGCGATTATATTTATCAGGATAAGCGCCTTGCACATCACGCAAATAATTCATGAAATATGAAACAATCGTCGGGTTCGTCGCTAAATCGTTTTCTGCATTGCGAAAATCGATTTTTCTCAGAGCGATGCCATCTCTATTAAGCATAATTTCCGTCGATTTTATTTTCTCATCATTGAAATTCGCCATCAGCTCGCTATATTCCTCTTTAGAAAATTCAATCAGCAGAGGAACGCGCTGTTTCTTGTACACAACATCAAGTTTAGCTTCCCTATCTTCAACCCCGAGGATCTTGCGCGAGCTGCTTGGGATTTCAAGCAATCTATTCATCTTTCGGTCGATATACTTCTGATATTCTGGTAAATCTGGCTCCCAGTGGCCATCCCGCATAATTGTTACATGCTCGCAAATGATTCGGTCCTCTCTATTGTGTTTCTTCCATATATCATCGATAATTTGGTTAAGGGTGTGGTCTAAATAAAAATGTTGGATGTCGATAAGCTGCTTGCAGGAATGACAGATGAATTGTATGTAGTTGCTGTACATTGCGTTCTTGAATTTATCAACGAGCTCTTGGAGGTCATAGACGCAGGTGGGTTTGGTGCAGTTTTTGTTTCGATAAGGGATGATTTTCTTCTTTGGCCCGTATCTTGTGAAAATGGGAACACGAATCGCCTGGATCTCTGCACTCTCCTCTAAAAACTTGATGTGCATGTTAGTTTTCTGTTTGGCTAGGAGCTGTTTCTTGAATTTCTCTTCCGGGTCCATGGTAGCTAATGATCAAAATTATTGCCGGCTAAGTTACAGTAATTTGTGAGTTATTAATAACTCGCCTTAAATCTGTCAATGTTCCGAAACTGAAAGTTTAACAGCTTGCGAGCGACTACGCTTATCTTTATTAATACGTTTCACTCTGCAAAGAGCCTTACAGAGATACGGACACCATGGGTTGTAGATATATTTTAATGTATTTTCCCTCATATTTCTCATGAAGATAGTCTACACAGATCTTAGCAGCATAGATAATATCAACAGCTTTTTCAAAAAACAACAGGACTATTTTTTAATTTATTATCTAGTTTATTGTAGTCTTGCTGTTGCTGAACATTTTTCTCGGCAAAATTGAGAAGGGTTCGCTCTACAAAAATATCAAGCTTCAACAACGATCACAAGGAACTTTACAATTCTCCACAAAGAATGGCTAAACAAACAGATTTTTTATCAAAATAAACGAGAGTAGTCCATCCAAACTAATGCTATATATAAGCAATGATACTTTCAAGCCGTATCATTATCTGTTCCGATCTTCATCGAATTATATAGTCACTTATGTGTTCCATGCTTATCCCTTGACTGAAAATGAAATTACCCTTTTTTAAACTCCCTGTGATTCTTGATGATAGTGTTAATTTTTTTTCAAGCTATCAGTTTTACCAAACGACCCTGGTTCCTCAATCAACGACAGGCTTTAAATTTAATTAAATTATAAAAACCTTCATTTCTTCATAATTGACACGCCGAACCAATGAATGACAACTCTCCAACATCCGGTGATGTGGTACTCGACCATTTCGATTATGACACTCAAGACGGCATCAACTTCCACACCTCTTCAGAGCTAAGCGATGATTCACAGCCGGATATGCCCCCTGAGACTCAGAATGCAGCAGAGAACGATGAAATTCGAGACGCAACAGAACACTTTGAAGGGACGAGCTCGCTGTCAGAGCAAAACACGATAAATGGAACTAGAAAAATGTAAACTGCTCATCCCCAGCCACAGTTTTGAATATCCTTTTCTTCATAGTAATCTCCGATGCTTCGCTGGATTCATTTGCCAGCTTCTGCTGGGAATATTATCATATTTAAAGGCCATATGCTCATTTTTCTGTCGAAGGAAATGCGAAACTATCATCATCCTTCAAATAATCTTACTATTTTTACGAGTCGCGCAAGCGATTTCGATAGAAACAGCCAGCCGAGCGAGCTTCTGTTTAATCGTGCTCGGACTCTGTATTGGCTGCTGTAGCTGCGCTGACCTGAACCGCCCAAGACCACAGTTTCGAAGAGCTCAACGCCCACGTCGAAACCCCTATGCCTTGGACGATGCCCTCAATAACACTCTTCGAGGGATGATAATCAGCCATATACGTCTCAACCAGATCAGACAGGTCCTTGATATTCTCAATCAGCAGAGGGACGGACAAGATCTTGAAAATCCTGGACCTCGAAACAACCCTTTCAGGATCCGCTTCATGCTAGGAGCTGAAAATGGCCTCGAGCTCGGAGATTTACATTTTCTTGATGGTTTGATTCTCAGCAATCACCTAATGAGAAATGCTCAGCCTGAATCATCGGGGTTATCAAAAGAAAGCATTGAGCAGTTGATGCCTGCGCATCAATATCAGGCAGATGAAACCTTAGAGATTATTGAACATAAGGGAGTAGGACAAGAGGAAGAAGAAAGTAAGCAGGGCGCAGAGGAAGATGACCAAAAAAACTGCTGTACTATCTGTCTAGAGGAATTTAAAACGGGTCAGGAGGTGCGGGTCTCACCTTGCTCTCATACCTTCCATATCGGTTGCATCGATGCTTGGTTATCGATTCGAAATGTTTGTCCTAATTGCAAGCAAGAGATCGGGCAGGCCGACAACCCAGGTTCTGCTCATAATTTCGGAGGGATTGAGTTATTCGCAAACCAAATGCAAAATATTTTGCGCGTTGAGGCTAATATGAGTCAGCCGAGGTCGATTCCTGAGGGAGATAATGCATCGGTGATGAGCAATCCCAGTGACGATAATTCAGACTAATTAAGACCCCGATAACTGCTGTTAACAGACTCCTTTAAGATTTATTAGTTTGATAAACGCATTTTCTCGACAAAGCTACTCTTCTTGTGTACATTAGCAGAGTTCTTTCAATCACTACTTTAGTTCTTGCTAAGGTCAATGGAAGAAGTTATATCTTAAAATTTATGGACATAAATTGTCATTTGCTTCAGTCTGTATATAAAAAAGAGAGAGCAAAAGTATCAAATAGAATTTTATGTATACATGCATGTTAGATAAGCGCGCGCTTGTATTGATTGATCAATAAAAAAGTAAATAGCATTTAGATATGAGGAATCTTTTTTGTGAAAGGTAACATGATTTATGTTAAATTTATCCTAGACCGCAGCATGTGGGACAAGTTATGGGCTTGTAATCGTTTAATGTAGTAACGATGTTGCTTATACAAATAAAGCAAAACGAGTGTGCGCAAGTATACCTGATGAGTTCAGTAGAGTCTGATAGACAGATATCGCACAAGTTGTAGCAGCTGGGACAGACTTTCTTCAAAACAATCACATCAGAACTGCCACAATGCCTACACCCATGGACCCCATCAGCTGCCTTTTTCAGACTAGCGATGGTATTTATGGCATTTCCTGGTGTTGATGGGTCATCAAGAGCTAACCCACTATCCAGACCGTATTTATTTTCCTCGAGAAGGTCTTCAATCGGCTTTTTCCTTCCAACAATATTCCCTTGATTATCGACGAGCAGAGGCTTGCTTAAAATATATTCATCGTTTTTGGGGTTGTTATGGGAGGCCTGAGACTTTTGAGGAAGCTCGTTCAGAGACCGAGGCTGCTGATAGCCTGGCAAGTGATTCTGGTTCTGAGGGATTTCATCTTGAGATCGTGGAAGCCCAGGTTGGTCCTTTTTGGCACTTGAAGGATTATCTTTTTTCTTTTCAAGCACGACAAACAAGCCAGGCAATTCAAGCAATTTAATCTTCACTTTCTTAGACGCTTGAGGCATATTTTCGAGTGGGAGTTTTATTTTCTTATCTGAATGATAGATATGCAGTCTTATCTCAAACACTTGAATCGCGATTGACTGGAAAAGTAGCTCTTCATCGCATTCCTCCTGTAGGTTTTTAATGGTCTTTTCAAATAGTCTGCGATTAGCAATCAACCAACTAGCGTACTCGTCTTCCGGTTGTGTTACCGCCAGACTCCACTTATATAGGTTCCCGCGGATGAGTAAAATGCCAAATTTATCGATTTCCGTGTCTAATGTGATAGCAGTAAGCAGGTTTTGGAAACCGGTCTCCGGGTCGCAGGTATCTTTGCCATTGAAAATAATCTTTAGGATTTTTGCGTAAATTGCTTTCAGGTCGCTGATGCTATGGACAGTTTTGCAGGACACTTGGCATTCTGCCATTTGCTCAATGCAAACGACGTTGTCTAGAACTTCCTTCAAATTTTCAAAGTTTGGATGCTTGTTGATAAGATATCGAAACATTTCGATGTAGAACACGCGAAAAAAATCGTTGGTTATGATGGGAAACTCGCGATAGGAGCTGAATTTCGTTTCGAGGGTTCTATAGATTTCATTGGAGAGCTTTATGTTTTTGATGGTTAAGAGCTGCCGGATTGGATGAGTGGTGAGGAGGTTTTTGAATTGCTGCTGATGTTGACGAACCGCTTTTTTGGAATCGCTCATGAATGAATGAAATAGAACTTGGCTTGCTTAGATTCTGGAGAAATTGCTTTGCCAATTCGTCTCTTAAATAGCGGGCTGTAACTTTAGATAAAATTATAATGCTTTAAGATTATTTTTTTTTAATGCAGATTCACAACAACAGTTAGTATTTCACAATATGGTGTCCTTGACAACCTAAGTTCAATAATGCTTTCATACAGTAAATTCAAATGCTCTAATTCCCTTGAAATTTCACAATTCTTTTCCCATTCGGTTCATTGTAAATGATGAATTTTCTCACAATATATTGAAAAATTTCTACACTCGAAGATGAGTAGACTCTAACTACTCCCTCATTGGGAATTGAACAGGAGTTCTTGGGTGCTGTTTATTAACATTGAAAGTATTCTCAAAAGGAATAAAAACCGCGGTTATTAAAAGAGAAAAAGATTTGGAGGGAGAAAATACATTCGTTCTCTGCGTTTTGAATTTAATTTAATCTCGTTAATATGTCCATCTCGATTGATAAGCGACACCAACTGCAAGCTCGCGAGATCGAAACCCACCCAGCCCAAGCGGAGTACCTCATTCATTATGGCCAGAAGAGCGAAGTAACCCTTACCAACCGCAATTTCCACAAAAGTTATACAATTTAGATGCTTTGCGGGAAAATGAAAATTGACTCAGCCTTCCTCAAAGACCGCTTCGGGATCATTTTAAGCAAAGACAGAATCGAGGATTTGATACTCATTGAGCCTCTAGAAACAAACCAAGGTAATTACACGATCTCTCCACACAAAAACTAAGAATATGTACAGGATTTACGCTGAAAAAACTGACTTTCCGTTGCACTGTGGAATATAAAGTAATTTTCCGATGAAATTTGCTAAGAGATGTTCAAACGCTAGATACCGACAGGCTGGAAGTCGATGTTGATCTCAGACACCGCTGATATCTCGAGGAAAGAGCAGTTTAAAATCGGGAAATATTTATTTATGATAGAGATGCTCAGTCCTGTGATAGAGGCTCCCTTGCAGCCTTCTCATACAGCAATTCCTCATATTAATCCCTTGGCAGCGAGATCAGACCCTAAAATAACCACATATGCGAAGGCTAGCCAAAATCTATCGTTGCCTACCTCCTCCACGAGGTCGACTCTCCCTCAAATCACCCAGACCCCAGCGAAACAATTCGGGCTTCGGACCCAAAATTTCCGAACGCAATCAAATAACAAAGAGAACAATACAGATCAGCTGGATGATGGAACGTGGGAGTATTACTCGAAGATAATCAATGATGATTCATTATGGCTGAGTTCGAGCAAGAAAACGAAGAAAAGCGAAAGGGATATATTGGCAGAGGAGGCTATGGAATTCAGAAAAGAGCAGCAGCAAAGCGGTTTGAAGCAGAATGAGTCCACTCTAAAAGTCTCGAATCACTCTTCTCTGGCCAAGCAACCCGAAAACTCCAATCAAAAAGGCTTTATAAACCCATTCAGATTTTCCCAGGGCAAATCCCAGCTCGAAAGTCAGCAGCATTCACTTGAGGTTGACAACCACGCCGAGAGCGTACAAAAATCAGGAAAAGTATCTATTGCAAAGTCAATAAATTCCGATAAAAGTGTGCTTGACATGCGAAATTCTCCGCTTCCTGATAAGTTTCGAAGGAGATTGCAAACTGAGTTCGCTGAAAAAGAAAACGCTGAAGAGGATGAAGAGGAAATTTTTAGCGTTGGGTCCAAGAAAGTTAAGAAGCCTACTCAACGTGACGTTCATATACACAAAGAGCTTGAGTCTCAGATTAATACTAACAAAGACTCTGAAGCCAATAGCAGTAGAAAGAAGGTTGCTAGAACGAGTCTGAAGAAAAAACCGCTATTTTCAGAGCATGAAGAAGCATCGAATCTCAGCAATAGCCAAGGTCGGGAGGAAGAACAAGAAAGTTTTAGGCTAGAAACGCCAGGTCGCCTCAGCAAGCTGAAGAACTCTCAATCGCCATCCAAACTGCCATTGAGGATGGATTTAGAAGGAAACTCGAATGCAAAGGCTTCACCATTTCGAAGTGTGACTAAATCACACGGCACCATATTCGACGATGAAGAAGGTGAGAAGAATGATGATGGAGACGACGCAGTGTCGACCGCGAGGTCGCATATGTCGCAGAACCAACTTAAAGCGCTGAAACAATTAGTTGTTGACAAACGAGAGGCAGCAGCGAAACAGAGCGCAGGAAAAATAACGCCGTCCCAGATCCCGAAGGAGTCTTGCACTATTTGTTTATGTAAAATTTGTCATTTGCTTCAACTGAAGCTTACGCTCTAATTCAGCTGAGATTTCAGGAGATATCGGTCGATTAGAGAGTTGTGTCCATGTTTTTTGCTTTAGCTGTGTTTTTGACTGGGCGAAGTTCGCGAATGAGTGTCCGAATTGCAAGCGGAGGTTTAACGAGATCGTGAAGTACTCGGAGCAGAACGTAAGACTCGAGTCTGTGCCAATCAAGTTCAAGAATCAGGAATACGAATGTGATTGGGAGGAAGTCGTCATGGACAACAGTAATCTCTCTCATCCCCGTATTAAACTCATTGAGTTTATATAGATGCCGATGAACATTGCTATATATGCCGGACTGCTGATAACCCAAGTGTCCTCCTTGTATGCGATGTCTGTCAATTCAAATGCTGCCATATCTATTGTCTTAACCCTCCCTTGGAGCGAGTCCCAGAAGATGAATGGATCTGCGATTTCTGCAGAGAGCAAGGCCGAACGAGACGGGGTCCTGGTCGACCTCGACGAAATAATAATGCACAACCAGCGCGCCGAGGCTCGCGTAGGAACAACCAAGGCAATCAGCCTCTGTTAGAAAGCATGTTTGAAGCTGATGAGCAAGACGAAGAAGATGAAGAGGAGGAAGACGAATCGGAACGCCCGCTCACTCGGCAGGGATCCAGGACCGGCACAAGCGGTCGACGTGGAGCTCCTCGAGGAAGAAGAGGTAGAGGCGGTGGGAGAACTAATACGAGAAGACAGCAGAACCAAAAGGAAGAAGAAGAGAGCTCGGACAGCTCAACAGAAAATTCCCACCGGTTAGTGAGGAGCCGGACGACCATGCATTCATCACCAGGCAGGAATAGGCAGCAGAATAGGACGCCTGTCAGGACAGAGTCACGAACTCCTGTTAGAGGGGATTCACGAACCAATTCAGCCAATCGAACAAATAATAAGCGAAATGGTGGCAGGAACCTTGAACGTTCGAGGACAGGACCAGCGTCGAGGAGACGAAATGGCGAGTAGAAGGTTCATCTATGTTGAGAGATTTTAATATAAAACTTTTTGGTGATTATGCTATTGTCAAATCTTTGATGCGACGATTTTTCATACTTTTCCGACTGTGATTCATTGTATTGTAGTAATGTTAGGAGTTCTTTTTGGATATTTTCTGAAATGAAGTGTTGGCGTTGAGAATATTATTTTATAGCATCAAGGATTTGGACTCCATCTGTTGAAATATATACAGAAAGCAGATTTTTCATGCATAATAAAAGGAGATCACGATATTAGAATAATCGAAATCGACCCTCAATTTTTTTTTGAGATTTGGATCTATATCGTCATGCTTTTGTTCTGAAGTTGTAATAGAAAAGATTTAATTAATTTATTTTTACGGTCTACGATGGAGCGCATGGCTACTGCCCTTACAATCGCTGGTGGAGCGATTTTCGGAGGCACTCTCTTCCTAGGAAACTTTTTCTTTACAGTGGACGCTGGCCATAGGGGTATTATCTTCGACAGATTTTTCGATGGTATCAAGCCTAAAATCTACGGAGAGGGAATGCATTTCATTGTCCCTTTCGCGCAGGTACCTTGCTCTTCCGCTCTCTAGCCCAGCTCACTCTGCCCTTGCCTAGAAACCCATCATTTTCGAGATCAGATCGAAGCCAAAGACCGTGACCTCAGTCACTGGTACCAAGGATCTTCAAACTGTCGATGTTGGGCTCAGAGTTCTTTATAAGCCCATGGTGGACATCCTTCCCAATATATACAACTCATACGGTCTTAACTATGACGAGAGAATCTTGCCTTCCCTCGTTAATGAGGTCTTGAAGGCGGAAATCGCCAAATACGATGCCGTCCAGCTTCTCGCTCAGAGAGAAAAGATCAGTTCAGAGATCAAATACGAAGTCGAGAGACGTGCCAAGGAATTCGGAATTCATTTGGATGATGTGGCCTTGATTCATCTCGGTTTCGGTAAAGAATTCTCCGCTGCGATTGAGCACAAGCAAGTCGCTCAGCAGGAAGCTGAGAGACAGAAATTCATCGTCCAAAAGAACGAGGAAGAAAAGATCGCTGCGATCATTAGAGCCGAGGGAGAAGCCGAAGCTGCCAAGTTGATTTCTGATGCCACAAAGCAATATGGTGATGGTAAATCTTTCTTTTAATTAACGCAGTTGTAAAAAATGATTTTCTTTTTTCCTAGCCTTGGTCGAAGTTAGAAGAATCGATGCTGCCAAGCAAATCGTGGAGAATCTCTCCAAAAACCCAAATATTACATATATCCCAGGAGGTATCAACCCGCTTTTAAACATCAGAGGAGTGTAGCGAGATTTGCACTTTGTTAGTCACCTTTATCTGAAATAATTGATTGAATGGTTGTATAAACTGGTGATATAGCTCAGAAACAAATCACATTGTACACAAATTCCTATCGCAAATTAATTTTAGTCACACAGTGCTGATTTGAAGCTATTTCTTTGAATTTGTTAGTAGTTAGTTTTGGGGTTAATCAAAGGAAAAAGATTAGTTCAAAATTTAAATTATTCACCGCCTAAATAGCACATGAGTCAAGACCTGAACTTGAGTACATCCAGAGAGGTAAATATCACCCTCGAGCAGTCTGAACACTCGGAAAACATGGAAAGGCTCAGCCGGAAGGATAAATTGCTCATTTGGCAAGAGTATTTTGCTCATTGATGATTTATCAATGTCATCTCATTTAAATTGCTTAGAGAACGAAAGAAAAATCCCGATGCCTACTTTGAACGCTTTCATCGCGATAAAGTCCCTACTTTTGAAGAAATGCTAAGGAATAGCAGCTTCGATCTCCGCTGTCCGACCTCAGCGAGAGAATCAAAAGAGAAACTGAAAGTTCAACCAGGAAAGTCGTTGGCCTCGGGCACCAAGCAAGCTAGCCACAAAAAATCGCATCCTGAAATTTCAGGACATATCAGAGTTGATAAATCTCCTTTTAAAGGGCAAGGCGGGACTGGTGGCGGTCAAAATATCAGCTCGTTCGATGAAAAGGCGTCAAATATACTAATCTCCAGAGAGTCTTCAATAATGGTTGATAATAAGGATGAAATGCTTCAGGAACTGTTAAATTTGAAAGAAACAGAGACTTTGCCGAAGGAAGGCGGTGAAGGAGGACGCGCTTCGCTTACTTCTATAACAGACTCTTTGGCAGTGGAAAAGTCGGCGTCAACTTTTGAAAATTCTGAAGCAAGGCCGATACAAGCTATGATCCTAAATGAGGCAAATGCTGGTTTGATTGTGGAAGAAAAAACAGAGTTGCCAGAGGAGGCTAGGGAGAATAAAAAAGAGGAGGAAAATCTTCTGATAGCAGAGAATGTGACGCTTGAGGCAGAAAAATTAGTGATTGATACCCCACAACAGCAGGAATCGGAAAATAAGGATACCTTGCAGCTAGCTAAGGCAGAAACT
>ENA-UOTX01001901-UOTX01001901.1-compost-metagenome-genome-assembly--contig:-NODE-1901-length-12444-cov-262.403493_pt1 | contig 12444 bp, 9 predicted proteins | sample MGYA00238143_ERZ746982 | MGnify/ENA primary metagenome ERZ746982 (study PRJEB28758, sample SAMN06268862) | compost metagenome | isolation source: single cell | place: USA: California, Emeryville, Joint... | reverse complement strand
CAAATCCCAGGGTTCATCCGTTCCTCTGACCCTAACGAAGCTGAGAACAGCTTGACGGCTGCATTGGAGCGAATTAACCTCAAAACTTCAAATATTCATATGAAGAGCAGTCGATTCATCAAAGACAATCAAGCGACCAAAGTCAAAGGCCAAAAAGCAGGCCGTTTTGTGAGCTATAACAGCTACTTATTCGACAAGTTGGCTCGTGATATCGAATTCAATAGAAACCTTAGAGACGCAGACTTATTCCGATACGCCTGCTTAGCTTCCAAATCTGCGCTGTTAGACAGCCCCGTTCTCCAAATCGGCATCATATCCAACCTCGATCGTGGCTCTGGCTCTTACGGCGAGCCTCGTGTCAGCATCATCTTGCATTACGGCAATAAAACCACGTCTGAGATGTCAAATTTCATCGTTAATACCTCAGGGCTAGGAAGTAAGTTTTCCGTTTCTCTCTTCTCACCTAACTCATAATCTTTTTCAGGCGTTAGTGCATCCAGCGAGGTTTATGGTTCCCAAATCGCTCCGAGATTCCAGCTCAAGCAAGAGTTTACTCAGAACTTCAGAGATTTCAGTTTCAACCCAGCGGCTATCGAAGTCTCGTTTACGTAAGCTTTAAGTCCTTACTCAGTGGATAACTAATAATATCAATAGACATAACTCGTTAACCAATACCTTTACTGTGCCATTGCCATTCTCTCTTGTTAAATTCATGGAGTTTAAGTACATCAGTTTCAGCTCGTTCAAAGAGCGCTGGAGGGCATTGAAATCCGAATGCGTGAAGATAAACCACAGAAAGGCGAACCCAAAGCTCTTCAATGACATTGGCGACTTAAATCGCTTCTTCAGTGGACTTATCATTGATTTGAGATCAGCGAATCCAAGGACGCAGAAAGCAAAATACGGCGGGTTTTTCACGCTGCCGGACAACTACGAATATTTTGTTAAAATCAACAAAGGCGCCAAAGGATGCAAAATTTCTGTTGCTACGGATAATCCAAATAAAATGCACGCTGAAAACTCAGTGCAGCAATTCGCTTTTCTCTTTACACTTTCAAATTAATTGTGATTTCTGCATGTGTCGTTAGTTTAGATCGATAGCTCTTCGTTCTAATATTAAATATGCTGCTTTTCCATTAATACGATCAATTTGGTCAATAACAAACAGGTTTAATGTCTACATTCAATTAAAATGTGAGGAATAAGGTGATGATGTAGAACAGAAGGTAGCTTCAGAAATAGTATTCATTGTTAATTATTTCGATTTAAATAATGTAAATTAATCCGTTTATATTTACTGTAAATAAATATTTGCATCACAAGTTCATATCTTGCAAGAATCAGTTCATAAAACACTTCCGGTGGCTATATAAGCCACCCTCAAGTCAATAATAATGATAAAATAGCAAGGATAGCTAAGGAAATTATTCCCAAGGCAAAAGCGTCAGAATATTGATAGGCGATGTCAAAACTGCAAAACTTTGATAATAAAACAGCCGACACTATCGAAAAGACTCAGCCCTGTTTTCTAAAAGTAAAAGGAGATGCTAAACTCTCAAAAGAAGAGAATGAGACTGAAAGCCAAAGCAATAGTTCAGAGGAAGGCAAGAATGAAGATCCACTGGGAAAGGAAAACTATAAGGGAGCTGAAAATTGCCAGCCTCAAAACAAGTGTAAAAAGACACGTTTCAATATCTATGCGAGCTCCTTTATCCCAAAAGCGACATCAGAAGAGTTTTATACTTCACAGCAGGCATACAGATCTTCTTTAAGAGCATTATATCCTCTGTTTCGGCAGAAAAAACCTCAAAATTCGAATAATTATCATCAATCTACACATTATTCTTCAGCCGCAGACCAAAGACTGGTTCAGCAACGAAGATCAACGCTTCCAAATAAACCCCTCGAGGGTCACCTGGCTAGCAAATCAAAAGTAGGCCTATGGAGAGAATGCGATCATCCGCAGTGCCAAAAGTCTCGTCACATGGCGTTACAATATGCCTCAGAGATCGGCAATAGTGGGTATATGGCTTCTCAAGAGCTTAGTCTCAATATTAGGTTGCCATCTAAAAAAGCCTTGAATCCGGTTTTCATGTGCTTGAATGGCAAGCTCAAAAGGATCAGACATGATTTCCTTACCAAAGGGAGAAACCGTATTACGATACCCTCAAATACCTGGTTCTCTGGAAGGAATACCTTAAATTATTCCATTGAGAGACGACACTCGCAATCTCTACTAGAAGACTCTCAGATAAAGTATTACGGAGGCATGAAAGACCATGCTGATCTCCAATGCGGAGCTCAACTCAATAGCGGTTCTGTCATCGGTCAGAGAATAAAACCCAGTCACAAAACCGCTTTCAAGCTGTACAAGCTCGATCACATTGGTAAAATCAAAGAAGAATACCCCGAGATGCCATTTAAAGCTAGGATGGCGCTCCTAAAGGATATGTGGAAACAACTACCTCCAAATTCTAAATACTTGTATGTCCAGCGTTCTCGCCTCGACAAGAAGAAGTAAACATAGTCTAGTGCTTTTTGCTTAACTACATATTATTTTGCAAGGGCTTACCTCAGCTACCAACTTGCGGATATCCTCGCCACCCAACAAACCCTCAAAAACATTTTCGTCGCCGATACCCGGAACTCTGAGCCTTCAAAAGACCACGAGGAACCTCTGCCTTCTGTTATCGTTGAGAGTTTAAGTAAAACAAATCCAAGTCCACGGGCACTATAAAGGATATATAGCTGAAGGGCAAAAATACTCTCTAACACTAAATAGGCTATAAGTTATGATATAACACTTATAAATAGGGAATTAAATACCTTATGATATCTTACATATCATCATATAGAGTAAGAAAGATGCATAGCTCTCTTGCCTTTAAACAAAATTCTGCTATGAACTTGGTTTTAAAACTCAGTTAGATTTCAAAAAAGCTGTGAATCGCTGAGAAGCGTTTAAGAACCCTAAATTTATTTAATTGCAATAGCCAATTTATTTCCACATGTCTGCAGGTGCTGACGCGTTCTTCGGATACTTCGGAGTCTCTGCTGCCTTGGTCTTTGCAAGTAATTGTCCTCTCCATCTTTCATTATGCAACCTGGTTAGACCTAGGAGCTGCTTATGGAACCGCTCGTTCAGGAATCGGAATCGGAGCAATCAGTATTTTAAAACCAGAGCTTATCATGAGATCTATTGTGCCTGTGGTCATGGCCGGTATTTTGGGAATTTACGGTATGATCGTGTCAGTCATCCTCTGCCAAAAGAGTACAAATCCTGGCTAATATATGCAATAATATCGCTTTAGTTGCCTATGACAGTTATTCACGATTCCAAGCAATCTCCCATATGACAGCGGGACTTTGCTGCGGGCTGAGCTCTATGGTAATTTTTTCATTTGAACCACTTAAAGCTGAATTTCGTATGGTTTTTAGGCATCTGGTTACGCAATAGGTATTGTAGGTGACTATGGAGTCAAGGCCAATGCTCAGCAACCAAGAATATTTGTGGGTATGATTCTTATGCTCATCTTTGCAGAGGCTATCGGACTTTATGGACTGATCGTATCGCTGATTTTATCATCATCTTAAGAATTTCTGTATCTATTAATTGATTATTCGATTTTTGACCAAAAGCATGTGAGCTTATGCAATTTGTTGATAAATCCCCAGCTTAATCACCAGAGAGTCTCTTTTCTACCAAACGGTTTTCATCGATTAAAAAAAAAACAACAAAACTCAATAATTCGTCTCATTTTGTCTCATGGGATAAGTTGGGTTCTTTTTTCCCAGTTAAGGTAACATTTTGGCTTGTTGTTGACTGAAATTATTGCGAATATAAATTAAGACCATGGGCTTTAATGAAATGTTAAATACTTTATAAGTTAGTGGCCGCCTTATCGAGTAATATTTTTTTATTGAGATTAACCAAATGAAAAAACTTTTCTTCTTCTTTTTAAACGAACCTGAAAAGGTAAATTTCACCTCCACTTTCCATTTCTCACTCTCTGTCTCATAGATCGCCCACGAGATCGTGGCTGAAAACGATACGAATTACCTCAACGAGCAAATTTTCGAGAGTAACTCAAAAAACTTTTAAGGCGAATTAATCTGTACCAGGACTCCTCAAGGTGTATCAGACCTCTGATGACGAAATAACTCCATATGAAATGACAGAGAGCCTTTTCAAGAAAATCCCCAAGATCTCCACTTGGATGGGAAGTTTGAAAGCGTTGTTAGTGGTCCATCAGCTGACTCATTCACTGGGTGCGGACTTTATCGTGGCGTTTAGCAGACTGAAGCTCCCGGACTATGCAGACCAGAAAAAGAAGGCCGGAACCAACATGAGTAGACTTGTTCGCGATGTTCATTGCTCATTCTATATGTGATAATAGAGACGTTGACACATGTCATGCTGGTTGAGGCGTACCAAAACTACCTAAAAAAGCTCAATTACAACTATGAGGACTTTAAAGTGATTTTCAATCATACGATTGACCTGTACCAGCACCTATTACAACAAAATCTCACCTTGCTGCATCTATTATCCAAGGTGCAGAACATCCTCTCCCTGCTTCTCAAGGTACGTGACTGATATGTTATCAAGGCTGATTCAACGTTTGTAGTTCGAACTTTTTTTCGAAGTTTGCTTGCTTCAGTATGACAACGAGCCTATTCTTAGACAAGCGCTTTATTTTCTTCTTACTGACTGCTGTCACTTCTATAACTTCGTGACTAACAACGTGCTCGTCATGATTGGTAAAGCTTTCGGTTATTACCTTGAGCTAACAGAGCCAATTTAGAGGAGATTTTCAGTTTGCCGAGCGACGAAGCGTTGTTTCTTTATGAAATCTACGCCGAGAACATCTATACAAGCAAGAAGCTCAAGAAATTCATGGAGTTTAGACCCTTGCTGCAAGATTTCGAGCTAAAAGAGCCAACTTATTACCCCATCGACACTCAGTTGAATAAGAAAGTCGAATTGTACATCAAGGGCTTGAAACTTCGAGCTAGGGCTGGAAAATCGCAAAACACTTGGACATCTAACTATCTAACTACAAATAACGGGATTGATTCTAAAACCATGGTTACTATGGAGGAAGCTAACTCCTCGATGCGAAGGAATAAGACCCAATTGTATTTAGAGACCATTGAGGGAGAGGATGATCAAAAAGTTATGCACACGGACCAAGGGTATGAGAAAAACGTGAGGGACCTAACAAAGACCATCCTGAGCACTGCGACGCCGAGTTTCCAAATCGCTTCGAAGCGCCCTCTGAGGTTTCTCCCTCCGAAACCACAGAAAATAGAGCACAAAGCAGAGAGACAGGAGGAAGGTCTGAAGGACATGGGGAAGAAATTATCGACACCGACTTCAGTTCGGCATGTGGAGGAAAGCACGCGCGAGGAAGAAGCTAACCCGCCTCCTTATTTCAAAAGTAAGACTGAGGTTACGTACTTCGGGCAGCCGGAGCATGATGGGAAGAAGACAATAACGCTGGGGAAGCAGAAAAGTATGAATTTGTACATTCCGGCAAATGACATGACGGTGAATCGTACGCCGAATGAGTCGTTCTCTGATAGTTTTATCAATCCTCGTCCAAATAATTTCGAATAAGCTCTTGAAAACTACAAATTTTTTTTTTTTCTATTCTATTAAAGCAATATTTTCGATATCATTTTCCTGAAATTTTTTATCGTCCATATGATGAATCTTTTTATTCGTTGGAGCACCTCATATAGGAGAGAGGTTCATTTTTTATTCAAAAAACCTTTCATTTTCATTGTCTTGAGCGAATTAAAATTCGAATACATCTATATGGTTATGGCTTAATTCTATAGTGCAAAGCACGCCTGTTAAATTCGAATATTCGAACGAGAGAGCGTTAAGATTCTGATGGATTGTTTACAGTAGGAGTATGTTGTTAGTTTGACCCCCTACTAATATGAAAAACCCGCGTTCGCTCAAATTAAAGAATCAAATTGCTGACAATAATATCCTTATAAATTCTTTGTAGAAAGCCATGAAAAAACGTCCAAACGTTCTCAAGGAAGCCGAACCAAACGACTCGGACTCCAGCTCTTTCGACAGTCTTTCCGAACAAGACTTTATCGACCCAAAAGACACGAACGCACTCGAAGCCGCTTACGCAGAGAACCCTTATTCGTTAGAAATCGCTCAAAAATTGCTAAAACTCTATAGCAACAACAACGAGAAAGAAAAACTCGCCAATCTCAGACGCTCATTGCTGGAATCATTCACCCTACCAGAAAGTAAAATTCATTTGCTTCTCTGCTCAAAACAATCCTTTTGAAGGCCTGTGGTTAGATTGGCTCGACGACGAAATAGTGCTCGCGAAAAGCGACGAAGAGAAGCGGAAGGTGCTTGAACTATTTCAGACTGCTCTGGATGATTTGCTCTGTAAGCACTCTTTATTATCTTTACCATATGACCAACGAATTAGATCTCGATGTGGCGAAATTATATTTCAAATATGCGCATGGGCTCCATAACAACGGAGTTATTAAGAGAAATGCCGTGAAGATTGTTTGTGAGAAGCTCCTCGGCTATTTCTCTGCGGATTTTGACCGTGCAGGCAAATTTTTCAAGCGATATCGAAAATTTGAACTGAACTCGCCAGACCCTAACCCGTACAAATACCTCCTGACTTCATTAACCACTTTCCATTAGAGAAAATAGCATTAAAACGATCAGGTCCTTGTTCACGAGACAGCTCAAAATACCTCACCTGGATCTCGATTTAGCCTGGGAAAACTATGTTCAGTGGGAAAAAGACCAGTCTCAGATACCAAAAATGAAGGAGATATTCGCAAAGACATCTGAAGAAATGATTAAGAATTTGGATCTCGAGGCGCAATTCAATGAGTTTCTGGATGGGGAAGACCCAGCTAAGCTCGATCAATTCTTGAAAGACACCGCTGCGAAACCTGAATTTACTGTCGAAAAGAAGATAAATCTATTTGAGCGTGCTGTAGAAAAGAATTTGGCAAGTTCGCAGATTTGGATGACCTACGTCAACTTTTACGTCGAAAACATCAAATCCCAGCTCCAGCAAGAGAAGCTCATACGCCGCGCGGTGAAGAATTGCCATTGGGACGTTAATCTTGCAGTTCAATACTTACGAGTGCTGGAAAAGCTCCATAGAGAGCCATCTCAGATCGAACGTAAAATCTAGAGTGTTTACTTCTCATCCAAGTAATTTCTGTAGAGGAGGCGTTTAAAATGATGAAAGGAATGTCTTCGACGGTCGATTACTACCTTATTTGGCTGTTTTTGGTGGAGGTATACACGAGAGCACTTAACAACAAACTTCGTGAGGAAAAGCATGACTTGGAGAAAGCAAAAAGTGAGATTATTCAATTTAGAAGCACGATGCAAAGGGCTATTGAATTCTTTACAAGTAAGCGATTAGGAGCCTTTGAATGGGTGGTTAAAGAGCTGTTTAGGCGAAAATCCGAGTGAAAATGGCGTGTATCTCGATAATTTGGAGCTTTTCTGGGCGAATATTGAGACTTACATGCTGCAGAGCAAAAAAGAGATGAATAACGTGATGGAGAAGTACATCAGACGCAATGGCGGGTCGCATGCGGCCTGGCTGAACTATATCTCGCTCGAAATGTAACTTTCAGCTAGGAATCCTAAAAAATTATATCAAGGGTTGTAGGGAATGTGGCGAGTGCGCGGACTTTACTTAAAAGAGCCGTGGAATATACTAAAGATAATCTTATAGGTATGCTGAACTATGCGATCGAATTCGAAAGGAAATACGGAACGCTTGAGGACTTGGAGCATTTTGAAAGCAAATTAAGACAGAAGAACAACCAGTTGAGAATGGAGGAAGAAAAAATGGCAGCTGGAACAGGAAATCACCAGGGCGACATGGAGATTGAAACAAAAGGGTTTAAAGGGAAGAAAAGGAATTACGAAGAGTATAAACAAAGTGGGCATCATGAACGAAGTGCTGTTGACGCAACGAAGAGAATGAAGCCAAACACTGCTGAGAGAGAACCAACTGAAATGTTCGCTGATATGAAGTAATATATTTCAGGGAAATAGCGTGCCATAATGCTTGATTTCTTTAGAAATACAGTCTATATCAAGAATTTCCCGCTGGAATTCACAGAAGAAGACATAAAGAGTCTGTTCGATAACGTAAATCAAATTATCTGGAGGGTTCTCTGAGGAATTTTAGTTAGATGAGATCAAATCGGTAAGACTTGTCAAGGATAAGGCAGGTCATTCAAAAGGCTTTGCCTACGTCGATTTCACCTCTGAAGAAGCTGCAAGGAATGGCTTACAGGTGAACGGCATGCAAGTCGACAAGGGGAAGATCTACGCCGCTCTGTCTGACCCACCGAAGAAAGGGTAATTCAGATATATAGATTCAACGAGCTAAATAATCTCATCTTCATAGCAAAGCCGACAATCGAACTCTTTTCCTGAACAATCTTCCCTTCAGTATCACGAAAGAAGGCCTGGAGCAAGCATTTGAAGAATTTGTAAGTTCTTTTTTGAGCAGAGCAGAGTTCCCTGAACGGTTTATTTAGAAAGATCATATCCAAGAGGTCAGGATCATCTTAAACGACGCTGGCGTTCCCAAAGGATTCGCCTATGTCACCTTCGACAGCCAGGTAAATTGGAAATTATGCTCTCGATTTTGAAAATTCTCTGTTCGCTTATTAGGAAAAAATGAGAGAGGTTGCTGAAGCGAAGAAGAAGCTCGCGATTGATGGAAGAAAGATTATTATCAAAGAAGCTCATTCCACTGAACATTACGAGAAGAAATACCAGAATAATGTCATATTCGTCAAGAATATCAGCTTTAAAGTCGACGAGGACGAGCTCACCAAGTTTTTCCAAGAGAAGAGCATCAAGGTCAAAAAAGTCCAACTCGTTAGAGACAACCAGACTCATCGCTCGAAAGGATTCGCTTATATAGAACTCGAGGATCATCATGATTTAAGCCAAGCGCTACATCTGGAGGCCCCGAAGTTGAGAGATAGAGTCTTGGAGATCTCGAAATCAGATAGAGAAATCACCGCTACTAAGCATGAAGAGAAGCATCATGAAGAAACTCATGACGCCGCTCCAGCGCAGAGCCGTGAGAGTCTCATGCCGGTACAGCGGAAAAAAGGCGGACAAAAAAAGAGTTCGCTGGCTGAGGCTGTGCGAGAGGCGAAAAAGGAAGAGCAAGCCCAAAAAATGCAAACTGAACCTCCAGCAGAAACTACAACTACACAAGCTCAATCGAAAAGTGAGGAGCCGAAGAGCGAGTCAACTACTGAAGCGCCGAAGGAAGGGAAGAGCAATGATTTTTTCAAGAACCTGTTCAAATAGAGCTCGAAAAACTGAAAAACAAAATGAAGTTATTGTTGTTGTTTTCCGCTAGATTATGGTGCATTGAACTAGTTATATTCGCATTTTGTTGAGAGTTTACTATCATTCAGAGAGACTCAAAAGAAACTAATAACCTTTTCTAAACATAGTCAGTAAGATTCAAAAGCACCTTGGTCTAGCCACCAGCTGATAAACTTTGAAAAAATTGAGAGTAGCAGTTGTCAGTAGTCGCATATCATTCCCCACACAAAGTCAGATCCATTCATTGTAAATGATTTCCTTTCTTTTTATTTGGGTTCTCATTTGCATAAAAATTTCTAATTTTGTTTACAGCAAAATAATTAAATCATTTCCCAAAGATACACTCCAAGCACTAACACACATAGCTCACCTATGAACTCTAACCCTCAACAAAATACACAGCACTTATTCAATTAAACAACGCTGTTCTCTCTCTATCTCGTATCATAATTGTCATGTAACGAGCTAAGCTCATCTCGCACTTCCTTAAGTTCTTCGTCTATAACACCATTAGAAAACTAATGACATTCAAAGCCAATTACCTGTGAAATCTTCTTTAATGTACTGCACGAGAGTGGCATAACCAACACCCTTGAATTCCTTCATCCAGCGGTTGATCGTTGCCCGGAAAACTTCATGGTTCAAAGCCACAGTGTGGTAAGGCAAGCGATGCAAATGCCATTCTTCAGTGAGTTCGTCTTTAACTCCGAATATTTCTTTGAAAGCAGGATTGAAGAGAGATGTTATCTCTTCAGTGAGATAGATATCATGCTCCCAAGTACAGAGCGGCGTTGGGGTCTGCAAATTAACTTTTTTGTATCTTACAGACTCCAAGTTGCCTCTCAGGACATAGCTTTCTCCAAATGTCGTCAACTTCGTCTTCTTCACACCTAACAACCCATTAGACCTCGCTAGTCCACTTCAATACCTTCAAGGTTAATATCGAAGAAGAGCCCTCTGAGATTCTCGCGGTATTCAAAGATCGAATCTGTAGGATCGCCTTCTCCCGTTGAAGGATTAGGCACATTCGCAAACATATTCACCAGCGGATTAGAAGGAGAAGGCACCAGGCAGTTCAGATAGGATTTCATGTCTACAAATGCCGATTTTGAGGAGTTGATCCTTTCGGTTTGAAAATAGCTTGAGATTGGTGGGAGAAAGGAGGGATTTACCTGTATGGGAACGTGAGATTAGAGAGGAGGAATGCGAGATGGAATTCAGGATCTGGGAATTTCGGATTGATGAAAGGAGATTTCGATACGACGTTCAGATCGACAGGAATATAAGCATCACACACACTTTTCAACTCGTGCATGGCAAGAAATTTGTTGACGGTTCTCATTTCGTTGATAACCTTATAAAGCATTAGATTATTGCGAATTGTGGCGCTTACGAGGTCGGTTTCTTGCTTTTCGAGGGAGTTTTCAATGGAGACCTGAAGAATTGAGGCTTTTGGTGACTCCTCTCGAATATAATCAAGAGCAAATTTGCTAGAAAGCAAGCCGTCAGCGAGCACAGGAGATAAGAGTTACCAAATACTACCAAATCCGGTATTAACGTCCAGGATGCTGTGTACACCTCCCAAGTAATCGACCTTTTCAAGGAAAAACCGCACGCTGTCCTCGACATGATCCGCCTTTCAGATTTCAATACTTAAAGCCAAAACTCATTTGATAAACTCACTCCTCCAGAGGTTTTTAAAAATTCTCTTCCGTTGAGATAATTGTTGAACTGGCCTCCAAAAATCGGAACAAGATGCACGTTCTTCGTGGACATTTCAAACTAGCATTGCCGAAAGCTAGTATTATGAAAGGCAAAAACACCATCTTACAGCTTTATAAGGCTTTTCTGGCATTGATCCGTCATTTTCTTTGGATTCTTCCATCTGACCATGCTTTTCAATCTTACCTGGGTTCCTAAATCACCAGATTCATTTGCAATGAAGAAGGCATGAGGTAATTACCAAAGACCTACGTTTTTAGGATCTCGCATTTTGGTATCTGTTTTGCCGAAGAAGAATGCGTCTGCGTTTTTCGTAATATCAAACATGAGCAACCGGGGCTTTTTAGCGGCTTTATCTGTGAACATAGTTCTTATATCCATCACCGGTTCTTCATATGATTCTTCTTCTCGAGAAAATTGATTGATTGACTATATTATTTGTTTCACTCTGCGGATTTAATAAGATAGAATCAACCTCAAGCGTCCACCATTGCTCGCAGATACGGTTTGCTACTGATCCAAATTGTAAAGTGAGATATTCTTCGTTTCTTTGCATTGCGCGAAATAAATGATACTTTTGTTTGTAGAAATTTTATTCGAATAGATTCTGATTAATTCGAATCCTGGCTCCTAATCTTGATGAAGGATAAGAAGTTCACAATGGGATCTCCTCTTTTTTTGGATAGTAACAAGACGTTGATGAATTGAATACAATACATAAAGACTCATTCATCACTAGGAATTAACATACAAGGAGTTTACACGTAGAAGTTTAGCCTACATTTTGTAAGGAGATCGAGGTTTTCTTCAAAATTCAATCAAAGCTTCAATTTCCAAAACAAAAATTGAGATCATCCTATCAACACCATACTCACTGGTAATTTAATTGTATCGATTATTGGTCTATTCTTAATTTCAATGATAATAGCTGAATATCCTGCCAGTTGCAAATCAACATCTTTTCATACCACCTGATTGTATAAAATTAGTGAAGTTCGTTCTTATTATAAGGGAGAAGCAACCGGTGGCCCGGTCTTCAGTCTCATTAGTTGAGAATTTTTTAATGTCTAGACCTTGAATTCATGAGATTTAAAGCATGTTCTGAATCTAATTTGTAATTAATTACTTGTTACAAGGCAGAAAGTTCGTGAGAGTTGGAAAATGGAAAAAAGAGAGCAGATTCATGATTACCCTTAGAGATCCTGATGATCAAATAGAATTTGAAGATGAGATAAAATCCATAAAAGAGGAGTACAGCTCGTGGGGCGAGTATGCCAAAGTAAAGCCCACTTCCAATCTTTTCGTATGGAACGTCATCCTGAGAGCAATACTAAAAACCA
>ENA-UOTX01001899-UOTX01001899.1-compost-metagenome-genome-assembly--contig:-NODE-1899-length-12464-cov-13.356987_pt1 | contig 12464 bp, 13 predicted proteins | sample MGYA00238143_ERZ746982 | MGnify/ENA primary metagenome ERZ746982 (study PRJEB28758, sample SAMN06268862) | compost metagenome | isolation source: single cell | place: USA: California, Emeryville, Joint... | reverse complement strand
ACCTCTGAGTATCGCATATAAGTTTATCAAGAACAAAATCTCGAAGAAAAGAGCATCCAAAGAGAGAAAATCGGTGAAAATCTCTTTGAAAGAATCCAAAAATAAGAACAAATAATCTGATTTATTTATCATGTGTAATGTCCATGATTTTCTGTGATTTATTTCCTGATACATATTCAGCATTTGATCGAATGATTTGTTTATCATTGAATTGCTTATTTGATGGATTCTTCTTGCTTCGACAATTGTGTCTGAGTCAACTGAACAGTGACGTATATACGTGTTATGGAAATTTCTAATTTCTAATTTTAGCAACAAATTTCTAATTGGAGTCAAAAGATGAACCTCTAACCCTCAATGAATTTTGCTAAATTGGTCAATACCCTCAAAACCATGTATAAATCTCCCAAAATGAGAATCTAGATTCCAAGAAATTTAAAGGTATATAAACTGTTAATGTCCATCCTTGCGAGATTTATCATTTTGCTTTGTGAATCGGCCACATAATCCCAATATACTCTTACATACTGGAGATAGCCACGGGTAGTATGATAATACGGATCTCCACCCACAAAAACTTTGGTTGTCCCAGATAACTGATAGGCAGAACTTATTTCTCGGCTTTGAAAGATCACCTTTTGAGAAGAAGGCGCTTGATTTAGGTAGTATCTCGTCCCATATTGCATACTTCCTGTCAGATCCGCAAAAATACTGATGAATACCCATTTTTCCAAGAACAAAGGATGTGCATCAGCAGGCTAAGAGAATATAAATCAGAGAAATCTCTGTATCAAATTCGGTTACATCTCTCCATGTGCCCCAAGATCCGAAGTCATCGATATCTATTGCTGACCAGATGAGTGCCGATGATTCAGCGACATATGAACACGAAAGAAAGATCCTTCCCATGCCAATATCCAACCTATTGCAATAGTTAGAATGAAATTCTTGGAGTATAATACGTTCGTCATATTCGAAACTCGAAATATCGTAGGAAAATTTGTGGACCAACCTGTTTTGTAAACCCAAGCACTAATACCGTACTGGTATGTCGTCCCACAACTACTGCAGACATCGGATATCTCCTTAGACAAATATGGGAACGTTGCCGAGGTCGCATCCAACTTTTCTTCTCGCACGTATAAAATTGATCCTTTTATGAAACAGGACAATCCTCAATCCACTCGTTCTATGTTAGAATGGTTTACCTGAAGATACCTTGTAAATTGGTAAAGCTATCAAGAGCATTAAGAGAGCCCAAGCTATTGAATTGAAGTTTCGAAACATGAGAGTAAGTTTTATAGCCTCAAGAGTGAATATACTTTTATTCTCATGAAATTAAAATTTGAACTACACCGAACAATTAACTCTCAGTGTAAATGACTTTGTACTATGTAATTGAATTTAGATCAACTGAGTTTTCGGTACGGAACTAACGAAATGATTTATCGTATTTGAGATTGAGCTTCAGTTCATCGAAGCAGCAGAACCTAGCGACACCCCCCCCCAAATGTGATTCATAAACGAATCACCCAAAATTCTATTTATTTAATTCGAAAGATTAAAAAATAATTATCTTTGTATTTATTCAATCAGAAACAGTCCAGACTCTCAACTAAATGAGTGCCTATTGCTCTAACTGTAGTAGTAGAATGTATAGTGATCAAGGTTATTTATGGTGTGATTGTGGTGATGGTGATGGGACATATTATTATACTCGAAATTCAAGGGAGTATTGCCCTACGTGTGGGGGTGAGATGTATTATGACCAAGGATATTCATTTTGCTTGGGCCGCCATCCAGACGAATCTGATAAAGAAGAGAGCAAACAAGGAATGAGCACAAGTTTCAAGAAATATTCAGAGATAACTCATCCTGAAATCAAAGATAAATTAGAGAAGGGACTCGAGTGCAGCATATGCATGGAGCTGATAAAAAGTATGTTGAAAATCCTTTGTAAAAGACGTTAAGATTTCACATTTTAGAAGAGGAAGCTGCGAGCCTTCCATGTACACATACTTTCCATCAAGAATGTGTTTCAAAGTGGCTTCTTGAAAACCCATCATGCCCATTTTGCCGAGGTAAACTCTCACAATGAGTTATAATATTTAGGAGGTTGGAGTAGCCTCTCTTGAATTGAAAGATTAAGGGATATATATCTATATATTTGTTGCGAGAGACTCCATAATTCATAAATGAAGTAACGCGTTTCAACCCAAAAAAAACAGTATTGATACGAAAATTTTAGAGCATCGCTATCATATACAACTGGATAGATCATTTACATATAAAGCTAAGAATAGCTTCAATGAACAGAAAGGATGACTGCAAAGAATTCAAGGGTTCTAATATGCAGACTAGTCTCTTTATTGAGAGCTGCAGAATTGACATAACTAACATTGAAAAGAAGGGTTGAAGTTCTTAGCCTCACAGCATTCAACCAAAGGAACGGCATTCCGTAAATTCGATGAAATCAGAAGGTCTCTTGTTTGGACAGCTACTCTCTTGAAATTCACTGAATTCTTTGACACTATACTAGTTTACTCTGATTAGATTTATTTATTATGACTCGCATTATTCCTAAAGTGACAAAGTTGTAGCAAAGGTCACAATTATTTATTTTTTTCAGCTGATCAGAGGTTGTTGTCTCCATTCTGATTAAGTCAAAAAATAACAAAATTTTAGTTTAGTCCCTCTGTGTGGCTATATCATATGTGGTAAAGTAAGCAACGTTAAGGTATTTCGAAAAAAAGGATGATAGGTTCCTGATAAACTATGCCTTTCATGATTTAGCTTGTCTAGATCCATTTCTCATTTACATATTTAACAGTTTACTCTATAATCATACTTGCATTGTATTTATTACATCATAAGATAGATAGGTCAAAAATCTCCATATTTAACCTTTAACTCCAGAATGACCAGCAATTTCTTGAATCTTGGATGATCTCTCGACTGAAAAACTAGTGTCAGAAGAAGAAGTGGATTGGTCGTTCCCACGTTGAAATCTTGAATCTCTTGAACGCTGTTTCAGCACCGTTTTTGGTAAATCAGCAAGATTAGTTCTCTTGTTTGTTGAAGCTGATATTTCTATTTTCAATGCTTTCAGTCTCCTCTTGTTAGATTTGCTGTTGCTGCTTCTTCTAATTGATTTGCATTTCTGATGGATTTCAAAAATCATTACTCCCAATGAAACTGCCGTATTTATTATTGTATTGATCGATATTATCGAGATAACAACTTTTCCTTGATGCTCGACTCCTGAGAAATCAGGATTTAAATTCTGTGCGATCGCCAACACTAAATTAAGGAATGCTGCAAGAAAGATACAGACAAAGTTGAAGAAATGCAGGAAGGCAGGTATTTTTTCCTGGAAATGCTTGATTATGGCTGGAAAAATGATGAATATCAACGCCAAAATGGTAATGGAAAAGCATTGCATAACTGAAACAGTTTGCAAAGAGAATATTAAGAGGATGTAGATTGCATTAAAGGCAGTTAGGTAATATGCAGAAGTGTGTCTTCTGATTATCTTTGTAATCTTCAAAGAGGAATTCATATTTCTTCTCCATCCATTGGATTCGTTGGATAGTGCTGGATGCTTTTTCATCTGGTGCTTGAGTAGAGCGAGTCATTACTATGTTACCTTCTGATACTCCTGTTTTAGTTCTGCTATGAGCTCTGTTCTTGTCTTTGAAAATCATTTGTAACTTGAAGAAGCAAAAAAAAGCAATCCTATTGCAAATGAGGCTGTGAAATAACCAAATACGAGACTCATTCGTGAATAAGCGTCCAAGAACAAGCCCATTCTAAGAATCTGCATAATCGAGAATAGCAATAGACTTTGTAGTTTTCCAAAGAAATTAGCCGCAAAGAAGCTAAACACAGTAGCATATAGTCGTCCAGCAAGGGATTCACTCCTCAGACTAAGGTAATATGTGAGAGATATTCTAGCATTAAATCCGTTTACATCCTTCCAAATCCCCCAACCTCCCGTTTAGTCCACCGTTGTTGACCAAATAAGATTGTCCGGGCCTAACTCTGCGGGTGACGAAAGAAAAATCCTTCCAGCCCGTGTTGCGAAAAATAGCGGGAAGACTAATCAAACGCTTGACCGGCACTTATATGTGAGTTCGTAGAAGGCAGTAATCGATTTACTACAAACTTGAAGTTGCCATAAGCTTTTCATTAAATACTTCCAGTCTCATCCATCCAAACATATTATCGGATTTTTTTCAATTCTAATGAAGTTCATTTTTTTGGTTTTCAAGGAGATCTCTTTGATCTCAAGCATAATGAGCATATAAACGATGAAATATATTTTTTCAAATTTGTTAATTTTTTCTGTAGTGTCCTTAGCTTTTTGTACTGAAATAGACTTTTCAATTTCTTCCTGATATCCTGCATTGGGATTGCTTGCTGCTTAGACGGAGGGGATGTTCAACCTATTAAAGTCTTTTCAGGACCTTCAAAGGACCTCAGTTGTCTTTGTCTATTGATGGATTACTCTTGAACTTCAGCAATTCGTTCAAGCTCATATTTCCATGTTGCTGCTGATTTAGGATGCGGGTGTTAAGATTTACTAATAGATCTATTTCATTTGATCGTTCTTTATTTCTCATCTTCGAGAAAGTTCTTTCTCAGCAAGCCTTAGATTATACGCTGCCTGTTCCTCGAACTAATGAGCAGAACAGGGGATATTCACCTTGTTCTTGGTACTAAATCTCCAAAATCTCAGAGCGAGGACTTTGTGAGGTTGTTAATGATGCATGCTCCCTGATAGTAAATCTATCAAGGTCCAGGGAGTCGACCAAATACTCTCTCTTAGATACAACATTCATTAAGTAGGAGGACTGAATCATCATACTGATAGCCAAATATCTACTCACTAAGAAGCAATCAGCACGATCATCAGCCTATGATGCAGCTAAGGCTCTCTTATCCGCATACTCGCAGTGTCCAAAAAAAGCAAAGAAGCTTCAAAATTTGAAATTGACTGTTGTTCTCAGAAAATCGTATGAGAAATTCATGAGCAATGATAATGAAACCTTTTAAGCTGGAGTTGATTTCCAAATGCAAACTGATTGAATTGGCTTTGCCGAGTGTTACCTTGGATTACAGTGCACCCGCTGTGTGTTGCAACACTGCTTCCAGGCCCACTATCAATCCTGTTGCAATAGTTAGAAAAAATCTCTTTAAGTCTAATACCATTCGTTGTTAGAAACTCGAAATATTAAATCCCGAATTTCGGACCAAATCGACTTGAAAACCCAGACACTAATACCGTACTGCAATGACATCGCACACCCACTACAGCCTGTGGATATATCCGCAGTCAAATATGGAAATGTTGAGGAGGTCGCGTCCATCTTGGATTCTTGCAAGTACAAAATAGATCCTGTTATAAACAGCAACAGGACAATTCGATTGCTCTATGATAGAATAGTTTACCTGAAGACCCTCTGTGAATTGTTAAGGCTATCATGAGCATTAGGAAGGTCCAATCATATTCTGCTTGTATATCTAAATAATTTCAATATAAGCTGACATTGGAACAGGTGCATATTCATGGATGCTATCTGTTAAAACAATGACAGATATGTATTCCATTTTACTTGCATTAAATGCAGCTAACTCATAATCTAATATAACTATATCTTTCAGCACATTATTTGAGATTGAATGGCATTTTTTTACCTGAAAATTAAGTGTATCGTCATTCAAACGTTTTTTAAAATGATTTGTTTAAAGAAAATCACCGAATAATTCCAAACCTAGATAATGTATTTCGAAGTTGCTTGAGTTAATCAAACGGATTTACCACTAGAATGAGCCGATTTACTTCTCTACCGCTTTGATACAATAGCAAATCCAGTTGGAAAGGAAACTTTACTCAATAAGTGAAGAGCTTAACTTTAGAGAAAGAGGCAAGACAGTATTAATACATAGGAAGTTGCTTTGGTTCTCATGTGAGTTTGATTCAACTATTTATTTTGAGAAAGAATTCTTGCAATCCTCAGAATTTCCCAAGAATACAATGATAGGTTGAAGGAATTATGGGATGTTTCAATTCCTAATTTAGTTACAACTGACTCAGTCAAATAGTGAAAATAATAGTAACCGAAGGATTGATAATATGACAGTGTTCTCTGAAAGATTAAACTGAATTTCTAAGAATCACCCTGACATAAAACTGTAAATGAACCCATTCCTTTAAAGTTTTATTTTTCACCATCAGTTTCGCTGATACTAGCAAAGTCATAATATCCAGAAAAAAATAGCTGACATTCCAAGATAAGTCTCCAACAAATTACACGCTTTTTGATTATATCTATATTCATTTTTTAGTAATATAATTCAAGGACTAATTCATAATTATTCTTTATTTGGTAAGCATTAATTCCATATTTAGAGCATATACTTAAAAAATCTCGTTTGTTGAGCTTCAAGCAGTGTAATCTTCAACTTCGGAGTGGTCGGCACCCCTTTGACCAATGAATGATCTCCCTAATGAAAAGCTAGCTTCAGAAGAGTTCGCTTGGCCGTTCCCATGCTGAGATCTTGAATTCCTTGGACGCGCTTTCAAAGACGTTTTTGGTAAATCAGCGAGGTTATTTCTCTTGTTTGGAGAAGCTGATATTTCTATTTTCAATACTTTCAATTCTTGTTTGTTATCTTTGCAATAGCTTCTGCATTTTTGATAGATTTCAAAACTCATCACGCTCAATGAGATGATTGAATTTATTATTGTGTTAGTCGCTATGATCGAGATAACTGTTTTTCCTTGTTGCTCAGCTCCTGAGAAATCAGGATTTAAATTCTGGGCTATAGCCAGCACCAAATTGAGAATTGCGGCCAGTAAGATACAGGAGAAGTTGAAAAAGTGTAAGAAGGCAGGCACTTTTTTTTGGAATGGCTTGATTGTGGCTGGAAAAATAATGAATATCAGTGCCAAGATCGTGATTGAGAAACATTGCATAACTGGAACAGTTTGCAAAGAGAATATGAGGAGGATGTAAATTGCATTAAAGGCAGTTAGGTAATATGCAAAGAAGAAGTGAATCTTCTGTGAGTCCTTGTAATCTTCAAAGAGGAATTCATATTTCTTCTCCATCCATTGGATTCGTTGGATAGTGCTGGATGCTTTTTCATCTGGTGCTTGAGTAGAGCGAGTCATTACTATGTTACCTTCTGATACTCCTGTTTTAGTTCTGCTATGAGCTCTGTTCTTGTCTTTGAAAATCATTTGTAACTTGAAGAAGCAAAAAAAAGCAATCCTATTGCAAATGAGGCTGTGAAATAACCAAATACGAGACTCATTCGTGAATAAGCGTCCAAGAACAAGCCCATTCTAAGAATCTGCATAATCGAGAATAGCAATAGACTTTGTAGTTTCCCAAAGAAATTTGCAGCAAAGAAGCTAAACACAGTTGCATATAGTCTTCCAGCGAGAGATTCACCCAATTTTCCGATTTGCATCGTGCATGTTATTCCAGCCATGAAAAGAAAGAGTCCGAAATGTACCATAATTTCAGTCAAACCATCACCAAAATTATCAAAGAAGAGAGAGCTAATTTGATTCGTTTCGAAGATTCCCCATGGAAAAATAAGTAGCTCTCTATCGATATCATTGAAATGAGCAATCCAATTGGGAACATAGGAGCTTGACATCGCTTCATAAATAGAAGCGGCTATATTGGAGTGATTGATATTGAGGTATTGCATATTTGCAAGAGACTCAGTAGCAACAAGACACATCATCATGTTCAATGAAAAGCTTCCAGAAACAGCATTCGCGATCGTGAAAGACGTTGAAGTGACAGGAGAAGCTGCTGTGAAGGCTCGAGTTACTGTTTTTGAAATGTTGGCCAAGTCAGTCACACAATGATATATGGTGTAATCAGGTTTATATCCGAATGGACAAACAAGGAAGCAGTAGTCTCCAGTAGAGTTATTGAGCTGAAAGATTCCTGGGAGACAAATTGAGCATTCTCCATTTTTAGGACCAGAACATCGTTGGCACCCGAAATGACAACCTAATCAAAAATATTGCAATAATTACAAACAAAAATGCTAATAAGAAATGATACTTTCACATTTCAGACTGATGTTATTTGCAAATTTGCCTATTGAACAAGAAGCGACACAAATAGATTCATCCAGAAATGTTCCAGAATAGCAAGCAAGGCATTCACTGGAACTTGGTCCTGAGCATTTTTTGCAACTTGTATCGCATGGCGTGCAAATCTCTTCAGTGGTGTTCTACACGCCAAGTATTAGGAAAATAATTTTGAAAATCTATTCTTACAAAACGTTGTCCATAAAAGCATCCTAAGATAAAAAATAAAATTGTGAGAAAACTCATGAAATTGTGACCAGGTTTACTTTGATATGAGTTAGTTGGGCTATGTAAGAAGTAGCTGTCGTCTGATGGGGCTGCTACACATTTCATACCGTCCTCCAAATAATATCCAGATGCACATTTCACATCGAAAAAATCGAAATTCGGAGGGAGAAATCCTCTCAACAGAGACCCGTTGCCTACAATAATCGAGAATATATTTTAGATATTTTCAATAATCATTGATTATTACTTGGTGGTCCCTCAAAGAGATTTTGAGCCCCTTCAAACCATACAAAATTCAACAATTCATAGTATCCTTGAAGAGCTGAATCCACCTCATTTGGGCTTGCCGAGTTGAATCCTCCACATATATCGATTGCAGCATTATTTCCATCGTAAATTGTCTTTCCAACAGCGAAATTCCCAAAATATTTTCTGGGAGTCATATTCTCATTAACCCAAACTTTTACTACTGAGAATCCAACTTGAAAGTCTTGAGGCTGCCCTTGTGAAATTTCTATCACAATGCGGTTCCAATTACCTAGTAGAAAAATTCAAAATTCAATAACAAAAAAAGTCTCATATTTACCACTTTGGATAGGAATGGAGCTGGCAGTCGAAGGATCAAGAGGATAAGATTCGGTACCGGCTTCGTTGATTACTAGATTCAAAGTTGCTGTATTTTGAAAATAAACACAACGAAGAGACACAAAATCGGTTGCAGTGTTTCTAATGGTAAAGATGGCTTGTTCATTAGAACCATGAGGAGGAGGATAAGGATAGAAATCGAAAGCGACAACCAATCCGCTTTGAGAAATCGCCATATTGAGAGGAAATGAAGCGATTTGTCCAGGACGACACATAAGCATGTTATAAGGACCAAACTCTGGATCTGTTGACAACTGTGATATGGATAACCCTAAAAGTTGTAGCGTAACGGAGGATTAAGGCCAACCTTCATTGGAAAATATTTTACCTTTGAATCCAATCTTCTCTATATCACCTGTATTCGTTAAAGAATTAACAATAAACGTTTGGTTGTTGTTTGTTTGTGGATCCGATATGAAATAGAATTGGTAGAGTGTTGCTTTATCGAATGAAAGAAGAAATAGTGAGTGCCCTCTCATAAAAAAGGTGTATAAAGATATACCTTCAGTGCCTATCATCGCTAGATTTATCATTTTATCTTGTGAATCTGCCAAGTAATCCCAATATACTCTTAAGTGCTGGAGATAGCAGTGACATGTTGCATAAAACGGATCTCCACCCATAAACACTTTTGTTGCACCAGTTAGGTTTTGGGAAGAACCCCCGATTCGACTTTGCAAGATCACGTTTTGAGAGTAAGTGGTCTCATTTAGATAGTATCTCGCCCCATATTGCATACTCCCTGTCAGATCCGCAAAAATACTGATGAATACCCATTTTTCCAAGAACAAAGGATGTGCGTCGTCAGGCTAAGAGAATATAAATCAGAGGAATCCCTGTATCAAATTCGGTTACATCCTTCCATGTGCCCCAAGGTCCGTATGCATCGAAATCTATTGTTGACCAGATGAGATTCAATGGTTGCGTGACGTCTGGACACGAAAGAAATATCCTTCCCATGCCAATATCCAGCCTTTTGTAATGGTTAGAATGAAATTCTTGAAGTATAATACGCTTCGTTATTGGATACTCGGAATATTGTATTCCAAGTTCCGCCACCCCAACTCGTTTTGAAAACCCAGGCGCTAATACCGTACCGAGATGACGTCCCGCAACTACCGCAGACATTGGAAATCGTCTTAGTCACATATGGGAATGTTGACGAAGTCGCATCTAACTTGGACTCTTGGAAGTATAAAATAGATCCTATGAAAGGAGACGATCCACTTGTTCTATGATAGAATAGTTTACCTGAAGAAACTCTGTGAATTGATAAAGCTCGGATGAGCATTAAGAGGATCCAAGCTGTTGAAGAGAAGTTTCGAAACATGAGGATATGATTTATTGCCTCATGAAGTAATGTACTTTGATTAATTGAATTAAAAATTTGTGTATCATGTAAAGTGCAATGTCTTTAGAATCTTATCTGGAAAAAAGTGGTAATTGTGAGTCCCTTGATCACTACACCAACAAACAGAATGAATTTGAGGAGAGGCGTTGCACCTTCAATTTGCGTCTTCTATTGGAATGACTGAAATTGTCATCCGAAGGCAACGATCTAAGAAACAATCATTATTTTTGCTCCAGTACGCTTTGCTTTGTTGTGTTTGGCATTACAGGTAGCAACAAGCCTATATATACTAAGGGTGACAGCAAAGTTCAGTATTTATTGCTTATTAATTGAATTAGAATATGTTCCTTGTTTTAATAGTAGGAAATAAATTCGGCTTGAATGGAAAGTGCCTGAAAATAGATGAAGTCAAAGAGGTTGAATAAATCTAAATGAGGCATTGAATAAACTAGCTCTACTTTCCAGGTTGGAGAAATGTCATTCGAAGCTAGTGTCACTGCTCCTTTTTACATATAAAATGGGGCTTCATTCAAGAATTGTAGAGATTTGAAAACATCTAAATTACATGAGTCAAAATCCCAAGATGAGGCAGAACTCAATGGCCCTTAGACAAAGATGAGGAAACAGCCAGCGAAAATTGAGATATTGAAAAATTTCTCAAGTCCATAGCTCACGAAGCGAAAAAGGATCTTCATTGACCAGCAAACGCAACTACCGACGTCTAATCGTAACTTTAAGGTCATGGGAATATGAAATTAGAGCAAAGCAATCTTTCATTAGTCAGAGAATTCCGAAAAAGTAGTTTTTTTCACTATTTCTAAGAATTAGAAGAGTACTGTCACTCATATGGGTCCGTTAAGCAATTTTGTATAGAAGTGAGTTCAGCATTGCTTGATGCTAAAACGCATTTTTCGACTGATTCGAGAGCATAGGACTCAAAGTAGCGCAACGATTCGTCCATTAATTTACGTTTACGCTGTTTAATTAAAGTGAATAGCATTTAAAGACCCTTTTTTAATTGGAACAATTTGGACAGATCAAAAACATCCTTAGCCAATTTTTAGAAATTTGAAAAATGCTCTCTTTCAAATATAGCAGCTTGCTATTCTTAATCACACTCTCTTTCTGGCTTGTCAGCTCTTGCCCTACAGGATGTGACAAATGCACAAGCAGCCAGTATGTATGTGACTATAACGCTTGTAAACTCAATTATGGTTGGAATGAAGAAGCTAATGCTTGTCAGAAGTGCGGAACCTGTCAATATTGTACGACGGATGGACCAGGCACTTGCGATAAATACGCTTGTAACTCAAAATACGGCTATAACTCGACTTCTCTTCTCTGCGAGTCTTGCGCAGCCAATTGCTTGTATTGTACTGTGAATGGACCAAAAAAATGCGACCCATACTCATGTAACATCAAATACACTTATAAAGAAGCCGATTCTACTTGCGTTCAGTGCGGACCGAATTGCGCCAATTGCGATGTCAATGGACCTAATAAATGTGATCCAGGAGGCTGTATGGCTGGATATTTCTTCAATAACGCAACGCAAACATGCTCAGCCTGCGCGCCTCGCTGTTCCGGATGTGTGACAAACGGAGCTGGTAACTGTGATTTAGGTAAATGTACAAATGGTACGAAATTTAACCCAGGCACAAAACAATGTGATCAATGTGCTCCGAATTGCCTTTCTTGCGAAACCAACGGCGCAGGCTTTTGTGATATATGCATCCCTAAGTATAACTTGACAGCAGGTAATCTGTGCGAAGCTTGCAGTGAAGGTTGTCCAAAATGTACAATAAATGGCCCTGGTCGTTGTGATCCAGTTCAATTTCAGTATCATTGGTGGTATGGATATGACCATGAGACCCAAGTCACGTCGCGTTGTGGGGATGGTTGCTATGCTTGTCGTGGATATGGCCCTGGAGTTTGTGAAATTAATGGTTGTAACCATGGATACGTTTATAATGGTATAACTAAGCTCTGCGATCCAATGTGTGCTGCTAATTGCCAGGTGTGCACAATAAATGGTTCCGATAAGTGTGATCCTGATGGCTGCAATATTGGATATATGTACAATTCTGCCTCGAAGCTATGTCAAGCTTGTCCGGTTGGATG
>ENA-UOTX01001898-UOTX01001898.1-compost-metagenome-genome-assembly--contig:-NODE-1898-length-12470-cov-7.669007_pt1 | contig 12470 bp, 6 predicted proteins | sample MGYA00238143_ERZ746982 | MGnify/ENA primary metagenome ERZ746982 (study PRJEB28758, sample SAMN06268862) | compost metagenome | isolation source: single cell | place: USA: California, Emeryville, Joint... | reverse complement strand
GATTGATTAAAGGAAAAAGGTAAGATTATTTCATATAGGTAATTCTTTCTATCTCGTCCTGAATGACTTCCATTCCTATCCTAGATTACACACAAGTGGTGTAGTCCGGTTGCTAACCATAATGTTTTTGTATTATTTTTCCATCATAGTCACCAGGATTTCTTTTTTTCACTGATGTATGTTCTTCCAGTCAAAAGTAGTGCAGTAATCGCAACTTAATCGCTGTTCAATTTAAAGAAACGAGAAACTTGGCTTCTTCTTGTTGGTAAATGTCAAATTTGGAATCTGAACTAAGCAATTCAAACAATTTCTTTATTAGTTGAATACAATCTAAATCTATCGATCGCTGTCAAGTCGTACGCTGGAGAGAGCACCAATCAGTTGCTCGGTTCTCAGCACAGAACATCCAGGGAGATCGCATTTAAATTCCGGCCGTCGTAATTTAAGTACCTCCTTTATTTAAAAAAGCTGATTTGATTGGATGAGGTGAATCAAATTTTAGAAGAAAAATTCTTTCTCAAGCTAAAGTAATAACTCTAACAACTTAACTACTTCTTCAACTAAACGTTTACTTGTAATTAATTTATTTCCACGAATTGATAAAGGCAGTTTCTGGCAAGAGAATAAAATCATTCTCTTCAAGTAGTGTCAAGGCCTCAGATTCTTGCTTAGCCAAGTGAGCACCTGAATATAGCAAGAGCTGAGTGATTTTCACTGCTTTCAGAGAAAAGATGCTCTTCCACAGAACTCATGGAAAAACCAAAGTTAGCTGATATATTGAGAGAAGAATGTGTTGCATTTCCAAGCCTTTTCTAGCAGAGCCCAATTGATTTCTTTACAAATTAGACGGGAATCTCGGTTTCCTCTGCGCTTTTTCCTTCGCTTTTTTGTATTTATTCCTGTTAGAGAAATATTTTCTGGCAACTGTTCTTGAGAAGACAGGAAATTTAATAATGTATGTCATATTCCATTTACTCACGTATCTACTAATGGAATTTGCTTCTTCAAGAACGCCTCCTTGCTGAACTTGAGGAGAGAAAGCGAAAGGTTAGGATAAGTCTTTGTATTTAGAGAATAGAAATGTGTTACTGAAAAAATTGGAAGATTAAGTCATTTGCCATAAAATCATCAACTTCTAACAAATTTACAAAATTTTAATAGAGAAATAAACACGAAAGCAGCGGCATTGAGAGAGATGCAGCGTTGGCTGATAGTGTAAATCATAGAAATTGGCTTTCATGATAACAATAATTACAGGTTTAGTTGTCTTCTTCCTTTGTCGGTCGGTCTGCAAAATCGGATCGAGAACTCGTATTGCAAGGAATCTCTCTGCCTCTTCCCGTTATAGTGCATTATCTTATCTCAGAAAGCAGTGAAAATAGCCAGCCTTATCGATTTATCCGTCTGAATGAGTTTGCAATAAGGCTCTGGTCTTAAACACGACTTTGAGAGATTGATTTGTCACTATCAGAACTCTTTGGTTTTCAAAATTAGTTGGTAAATTATTATAAAAAAAGCTGCGACACAATCTCGTTAAATAATTGGGTGCTTAACAAACTTTTCTTAAAATGTTTTTTTCTCCATTTCATAAGGATTCTCCAGTGCAAATTCTAAAATAAGGCCCAATCAATAATTGAAAACACCCAGTTTCACAAACTTCCTAAATTTGAAGCCTCCATTAATGCTTCCTATAGATTCTAACGTCTCTTCTATGGCTTCCTGCTCCTATACGATGAGATTTCCATTCAAGCAAAATTATCCTTCATACACTGTCTTCTTAAATGTGATTATTTAGCAATTGTATATCTAACTGCCTTCTTAGCAACACAATGAAGATGAAGACCGACATAGACAGCCACATGTGTATTTTCTCTGATCCATCGATAAGATACTTACATTATTTTGAAAGAATTATCTATCTGAAATAATCTTACCTTTTTCCTTTAATCAATCAAAACTCTGACTCAAATATTAATTTGTTACCCTCAATGGTTTGAATAGTGCTCGCACTGAACGTTTTGAAACATTTTAGTCTGTTTGAAAGCAATTCATGGTGTTATTTCTGTTTTTCAAACTTATCCAAAAATACGATTTTATTTTCTGATAAGAGACCTTCCAATGACACCATCTTACTTTCCTTTCTAAAAGGAAGTCACTCATAGAATCAGTCATGTATTTTCTTCAAGTTTTTCACAAATTTAAATACAGTTATTAATCTTAGTTTTTTAATCAAAATTTACTCGGGCATTTTCTAATTTCGAAAATCTTTTGTATTTTTTATCAACTGATTTTGTAAACTTAGATTGCTGTTTCCTATAGCAGCTCTCGAAAAAGCTGCATGGGCTACCTATCGTTCTATATGCAGATCTCGTCTAATCTTATGTCTAAGGAATTCACATTGGAAAATAGCTCAATTAAAGCTGGAATATCGTATAACACGATATATTAAACATAATACAGCTAAATCGAAATGAATTAAGTCAAACCAATCTAAAATACAAGTAAAATCAATGATTGTATACGAGCATGAACCTCTGGCCTGGAGAACTATCCGTATTTTCTGCGACTAGAAAGCTCAGGAGCCAAAACTTGCCGTAAGTAAATAATGTAAATTATTCAAAACCTAAAGCCATTTCCTTGCTCTTCAAATTTTCTTTGAAAGGCTGCAGAGTTTCCCTTTAAGCTCGTTATATATCTCGGGATCAACTCTCGATGACTATTTTGAATTCAGTATAAGAAGAGGAATATCAAGCGATAGAAATTACCTTTTTGAAGTTTTTAAAGTAACATTTACGGCAATATCCTTTCGCAAAGTGAACCTGATGCTCGCAGTTCGTCGGCTTCTTAGTTCTTCCATATTTTTCATAGCATTTTTTGCAAAGACTCTAAAAAGCATACGATTAATCAAAAATCATTGACCATCAGTTTACCTTTGCGTGGTGCTTTCTCCAAGGGTGAGGACAAAGGAGATCTTTCTTCTTGCGAGGGAAAAGATCCAATGCATCTCCTCTTTGGATTTCCATGTCGCCGGAATTTCTTGATTCAACATCAGACTTCCTGTTAGGTTCCTCCTCCATTTGCTCGATCTTTACTTGAGGGAGGTCGATGTGACCTTCTTCGCATTTCACCTGGATTTCAGTAGACTTTTGAGATAAAATGGCTGTCTTTTCTTCCTTCTGTGCGCTATTAGCAAGCTGCTCGTAAAGTTTCGAGCTGTGAGACTTTTGCCAAACGGCATTGGTCTGAGTTGGTGGTTTAGAGACTGTTGTGAGTGAGTTTGCAGAAAGTTTTGTGCTACTTTTGATGTTTTCTTGTAGCAATGAAAGCGAAATCAATTGCTTGAGGTAATCTTGCATGCTGCTGAGAGCAGCGAGGTTCATTCGCTTCTTTTGAAGCTCCATCTCATGCATTAAAGCGTTCATGGAAGTAGTTTGCATCTTAGTGAGGAGGTGGAGGGGTTATTGTTGCTTGGAGTTGTTGTTTTTTTTGTATAATTATACAAAAAAACGGAGAGGCTTTAAGTATCCGAGCTCAATAAATAAAAACAGCTATCTCGTATAAAAGTGGGCCAGCAATAACACCTTTGTTAAATCGGTAACGAATAGATAACAATTTCACTATCGCCCTCAAGAGTTAATTTGAAAAAGCAAGAAATAAATTTTATTAAGATCAATTTCTGAATGATTTTGGGACAGACAGCGCTGGCTAATTAACAGTAACGGCCTTTAACAATTAAGAAAATAACTGTCTAATTGATTTTTTGTCTCAATCAAAAACGAATAAATCATATTAGCTCGGTATGTAATCGTGAGACCTGGATATGGTTGAAAGGGAACTAACAAGCCTTCGTTATCTACCTCTCTCTCGAAATAGTTAGAATCATCGGAAAAAGTTCAGGAATTTCAGTAGATCGGGATTTGTTTTACAAAATTGCGAAAAACCAATGAGTTGTGATGCCAGAGCAGATTTGAGGAGTTTAATGAATGCTATGAGGGAAGTTTTTGGGTTAGGATTGTGAAACTTTGCTTTCTATTTATTTGAGTGACGAGAGGAGTGCCTTGAAATAATCAATTAAAAGAGTCTTCATTGCTACTTGCTATTAATAAAATCATAAATGCAATCAATGCAACCTAAAAGAAGACCCGAAAGCTTTAACAATCACTCAGAATGCGAAAGCGATATATTAGCGCGTAATTATGTGTGATTAAAATCATTAATGGATGTTGCTTGCAAAGAACTCAAGAGGATGATCACTCATCGAATTAAATGAAACTTCATAATCTTTGAAAATTGAATAATAATCAATCTGTAATATGTCTTTTAGCATCATCGGTACTGATAAACGAAATAATTGTATGGAAATTTGAAACAATGACGCTCACTCTTTGATCATTTCCACCTTTGTTTCCACATAGCAATCACTTCAGAAGAGAATAGAACCAAATAGCGGAAGCAAAATTAAGAAATCTGCATATGCGATATTTCGATCAGCTTTTTGGATGATTCTTATCGAAAAGAAGTCTTTGATTCTATGATGCTTTTTTTTTGTCTCTCAAATAATCATTGGATTCTGATGTTGGTAGTTTTGTAAAAGTTGAAGAGATTTTTTGGACTTGTCTCTCCTTATTCGTTCGATCCTTTAATATAAAGCTGATCTGGCTTAAAGGTTTTATTTCAGCTCAAGTTATTTGCGCTTTAGTTAATTGAGACGCTAATTATATAAATTAAGAAATAGAGACTCAATTTGTCTCTCTCTTCTCTCAAGCTCTGAAGTAATCTGTAACGAACGGCTGGATTTGCTATTAGGATTTGTTTGATAAGATTATTTCGATAGTCACAATATTGATAGCTCCATCTAAGAAAGCAATTGCTCCTGTATAAACTTACAGAAAAATCCAAACAAATTAAGCAGCCAATCAAAGAAATATCGAATTTTGATCATCAATACAGAAATGGATAATTAGGACCACTATTAAGTATTTTTCAACGACACCACGCATTTATTTGACTTATTGAATTCTGTCCTCCATTTCGATTTTTGGAAGGCATTTTTTCGGATCATGTGAGGAAATCGTCACGTTTCCAACCAAGCTTTCAGTGTGAACTTCACCTTTCCAAGTTCCTGTTACGTTTTTGGAGGTTTTATCCAAATAATAAATTGTAGCTTTGAATGGAACTGCCGCAGCAGCCTTCTCTGTAGTAAGCTTAAAACTATAGATCGAACAAGGAGGGACCGTGACTTGTTGATCGGAGGAAAACATGTTTTCGAAATTAAGTGTTTTACTGAAATCGAAGTCCTCATATGGCTCGAAATCAGTTGAAAAGGCGTTCCAGTTATCATCGTTCAATGAAGGCACTTCTAAGGTTGATCCAAATGTGTCAGGTATGTCAATCTCTTCATCAATGTTCCATTCTCTTGTAAAAAATTCCGTTCCAAATAGCGAGATTGTTTTCTCTATAGAACTCGGAGTTGTGTTATTGACGATTACCGTATCCAAAACAACTTCTTGGGGATCTCCAAGCTTGGCATTCTCGAGTTTATAAGTGAAAACTATATGAGTCAGTTCGTTCTCAGTCAAATACTGTTTGGCTGCCGCTTTTGTTGATCTATGGGAACGGTGAACTGCCGAAGCCAACCAAATAGTTGCAAGTACCAGCACCAAACTCTTCATGCGTACAAGTTCTGTTTATTATTTAATTATTCGTTTTAATACATACGGCTAGCTTCAAATTTGTCACTCGGACTCCCAAAATGTCATTTTCTGTGGAATCTGGAAATTTCTGGAGGTCTAGAGTATTTCTGACTCCTCAAGGACTTAGAAGGAAGAGCACAATAGTTGTACATTGGTTCAATCAAACTTCAATAATATAGCAAATTATGGAAACTCGCATCTAAGTTTTAGCTAATAATTTCTCCTCAGAGCCTGTATGCAAAAGCTGCAAAAAGTTGAGTTGAAAATTGTCCTCTATAAAATTTCTGATCCTCTTTTTCGACAGCTAGTCGTGAATGAAATCTAACAGCTTTGATTCTTAGCATTCACTACAACAGGATTCAATTCTGGCTGCCTTGCCGTTGTTGTAAGGAAAGGAATTTTGTAAGTCTTTGCCAAAGAAGAACCAAAGCTTTGGGCCTCTACTCGTTTTATTAGTTTAAAAAGGAAAACGGTAATACTTCGAGATTCTTTAATTAATTGCACGTTTCAACTATGAGCTCTATTGTCTCATCAAACGTATTTATTTTTTGAACAACAGACTTTCCATTGAGAGTATTTCTCCATTTCTCCATTATCAAATGGTTCGGTTGGAGTAATTCTTGGCACTGCGACTTAGCAGCTAACTCTTTCCAAAAGATTTCGAGTATAACTCGTGATTCTCAATTTGAATTGCTAAATTCTTAACCTTAGTTAAGATCAGGTTCAACATATGCTCAGAAGACTTTTGCTTTTCCTTGCAAAACTAGTGGTTAATTGAAAATCAGATGAATTGTTGGTTTGGTTTTACTTTTTTCAAATCAAGTGATCATTCCAATTAAAACGTTCTCCATTTTGAATTTTAATAACTCTTTTGGATCTAGAAGGCATGATTTTCCTCTATTGAACATCGAAATATCCTGCTATTTTGTCCTTGAAAGTTAAAGTCGCAGTCATGATAAAGGAAATTTTTAATCCAAGGAGTCATATTTTTGGATGAAAGTTTTTTCTCAGCTTCACAATTTGTGCGGGAAACCCGATTAGTTCAAAAGAGAAAAAAGAAAACTTACTTTTTCCAGCTAAAGAGGGACAAAATAACAGAATTCCCAATCATCAAGATCGTCATCTTGGATTGATACAGGCAAGTAGACTCCTTACCAGTATCAATACGATCGGAAAAGTTAAGAGAATGACACAATTGCAGATCATCAATTCACACGTAAAAATCATGCTCGAAACTCTGTTGATACCGTTTAATTAGCGTGTTTGCACTGGCAAATTAAAGACTCCTGTGGATTATTAATCGAGCTGTTGTCAAATTCATTATAACATTATTTTTAAACTTCGCCAAAGGAAAGACAAATGCTAAAGGCACTACTCACGGTTACACTCTTATTGATTGTCTGGGTTGCACAGGTGGTGTGCTGGGATAATGGATATCAGTCCACATTTGAACCATACAGCCCAAAGAAATACAAAATTGATTTGGATCTACCTCCTAAACAGCGATGGGCCGAACTAATGAAAGATTTCAAAGCCCCACTCAATACCTTTAGAGATTACATTGTCGAGTTGATCGGAGTTTCGCCTTTTTATCTCCATTTCATCCCATTTACTTTTGCAATGAGCTATGATGTCGAATTCGCAGAAGAAATTAGAGCTATAGCTGAGCTCTCGGGTATCAGTTTCAACGAAGCATATCTCTTGAACTTTGTCTATGAGATGTCAGCAGTGAAGGCTTGCACTTCGATTATTATGAGAACGGAGACCGGCAGAATCATCCACGGAAGGAACCTTGATTTCGAGTTTGCACAGTATTTAGCAGACCTCTCCTCGGTTGCTGTCTTCTACAAAAATGGAAATCCTCTCTTCGAAGGAAACATCGTCGCAGGATATACAGGCCTCACAAGTGGTCTCAAATACGGCAAATTTGGAATTACATTAAATGAAAGGGACACAACATCGTGGAGTGGCAATCTCGGTGCATATTTCTTGTATAAATCTGTCCCTCCGAATTATTTGGTTAGAAAGGTTCTTGAGAAGGCTAATAGCTTCGATGAAGCTGTGAAAATGCTCACAAAGACAAGAATTATTGCTCCAGCTTATTTTATTGTGAGTGGCACTCAACCTCATGAAGGAGTGGTCATTACTCGTGGAGCTAATGAAGTGAAGGACATGAGTTGGATTTCTGCAAATAATCCTGGCTGGTTTATTGTTCATACGAACTATGATCGGGATCTACCAGACCCGAGCTATGATTACAGGAGAACGCCTGCTGAGGAAAGACTAGCAGCCACCCAGCAAAAGAATATTACAGAGCAGGTTCTTTTCGATTCTGTGCTATCAAAATACCCAAATCTTAACCTTGCGACGATTCTTACGGCAATTTTCTCGGCTGAAACTGGCTATTACAACACAACAATGTGGTATTAATAGCGAGCAATATGCCAAGTTTTAATTACTTCCTATTGAGCATTTTTTCCTTCTCAAGAATAGCCGTTACTTTCTAATATGTTCAGTACCTAAAATTCATATTAAAGTAAAATGTGCTTATTCATATGAACATCGCACTTCTGATTCACTTCTTCCTCAATGGTAAAACCATTAAGTATGGAGATTACTCCAAAAGAGACACTTTAGCTTAATCTTTTAGCTGTTAATTACTTATCAATCTCCAATCCATGAGTGATTCATTCAAATCATCAGAAAATCTCGATCCAAAATTAAAAATACCAAGTTATAAAAAATTCTTTTTCAACTTAATTTCTTAAAGAAGAATGTCAAAAGCATTCATTGGGATCGCAGTTCTCTTCTCGATCTGCATTTCTCAGATGTCCTGCGCAGTCATACCGAGAAACGCCACAATTCAACCTTACGCTCCAAAGAAATACAATATTTCATTGGACCTGCCTCCAAAGCAGCGATGGGCCGAACTTATTCAAGATTTCAAACCCAAAATCCTGGAATTCAGAGATTACATCGTCAACTTGATCGGAGTTAACCCTTTCTACCTCAACTTTGTCCCCTTTTCTTTCGCAATGAGCTATGATCGCGAATTCGCTAACGAAATTAAAGCTCTCGCTGAGCTCGCTGGCATTAGTTTCAACGAGGCGTATGTCATTAACTTCGTTTATGAGGTCTCAGCCATTAAAGCTTGCACTTCGATCGTTTTGAGAACAGAAGCCGGCAGAATCTTCCATGGAAGAAACCTCGATTTCGATTTTCAGCCATACCTGGCAAATCTCTCTTCCGAGGTTACCTTCTACAAGAACGGCAAGCCTCTCTACCAAGCCAACGTCCTTGCAGGATACACTGGAATTCTTAGCGGACTCAAGTTCGACAAATTCGGAATTACTTTGAATGAGAGAGACGTAGCTTCCGTGTGGGACAATCTTGCCGCATATTTCTTGCACAAATCTGTTCCTTCAGCTTATCTGGTCCGAAAGGCTCTCGAGCAAGCCAATAACTTCGATGAAGCTGTCAAGATGCTCGCAAATACAAGAATTATTGCTCCAACTTACTTCATTGTGAGTGGAACTCAACCACATGAAGGTGTGGTCATCACTCGTGGATCGAATGAAGTGAAGAACATGAGTTGGATTTCTGAAAATCAGCCTGATTGGTTCATTGTCCACACAAACTACGATAGAGACCAACCAGATGATGTTGATGACTACAGAAGAGTACCAGCTGAGAATAAGCTCAAGGCTCTTCAGCACAAGGACGTATCAGAGCAGACTGTGATGGATACCGTGTTCGCCCAATATCCAAACTTGAATATCGAAACTGTCCTCTCAGCGATCTTCTCAGCCGAAACCAACTATTACAACTCAACGATGTGGTATTAAGAGGATAATAGAGCAACACAGCAAATTAAGGAGTTTATGCATCTTTAGCCTCGTAAATTCTCCATATGAAGTGATTGATGTATGATCCTTGATATCTTACCAAAAATTCATATCAATCTAAAACATATTCAACTTGATATACAATAGAGACAATTTGCGAAATTTAAAAAAAAAAAACCAAAAAAAGAGAGAAAGCTTCTCATCATGGTATCAGTCTCATTGCCGCCATTTTCTCCACAGAACTTCGAGAATGAGAGCCCTTAACTGAAATCTTGAACCCCACTGTGCTTGCGGTTGGCCTTGAAATGCGAGTTATTAGATTTATTGATTGAGAATTTCCGCAGTGGTTTGCTCTTTCTATTTCTGTTACTTGATTACTTTTATTCGAGTAATAAGAAGGCTTGCGATTTAATCCAACTCCTTAATCTACTTTAAAATCAAATTATAACAAACTCATATTCATCTTGACTTCCAAAAGAATGATGACAAAATCGCTTGTTGGGATCGCGGTGCTGCTCTCAATCTGTATCTCGCAGATAGCATGCAATGTCACACCACGAAATTCCACAGTTGACCCTTACGCTCCAAGGAATTACACTATTAATTTGGACCTGCCTCCAAAACAGCGCTGGGCTGAGCTTATCCCTGACTACAAGCACAATATTCAGGTTTTCCGAGACTACATGCTCAACTTGCTTGGAGTTAACCCATTCTACCTCAACTTTATCCCCTTTTCCTTCGCAAGAAGCTATGATTCTGAGTTCGCTGAAGAAATCAAAGCTATAGCTGAGCTCGCTGGTATCAGCTACAACGAAGGATACGTGATGAACTTCGTCTACGAGTTCACAGCCATTAAAGCTTGCACTTCCATTGTTATGAGAACTGAGGGAGGCAGAATCATCCACGGAAGAAATCTCGACTTCGGTTTCGGAGAATATCTGGCGAATCTCTCCTCTGTCGTGACCTTCCACAAGAATGGCAAGCCCCTCTACCAAGCAAACGTCATTGCTGGATACGCCGGACATGCTAGCGGTCTCAAGTTTGGCAAATTCGGAATCACCATGAATGAGAGAGACACAGCTTCCATGTGGGACAATCTTGGTTCATATTTCTTACACCGATCCTCTCCTTCAGCTTACCTCATCCGAAAGGTTCTCGAAAAGGCAGACAACTTCGATGAAGCTGTCAAGATGCTCTCAGAGACAAGACTTATCGCTCCAACTTACTTCATTGTGAGTGGAACTCAACCACATGAAGGAGTGGTCATCACTCGCGGAGCTAATGAGGTGAGAAACATGAGTTGGCTTTCTGAAAATGATCCTGATTGGTTCATTGTCCACACAAACTACGATAGAGATCAACCAGATGCTCCAAATGACCTTAGACGAGTGCCAGCGGAGCAAAGACTGGCAGCCACTCAACACAAGAACGTTTCGGAGCAGACTCTTATGGATGTCGTATTCTCGAAGCATCCTACTTTGAATATCAGAACTATCCTCACAGCGATATTCTCGGCCGAAACTAACTATTACAATACCACTATGTGGTATTAGAGAAAGGGCATCTTATAAGCTAGTGGATATGTGGAGATTACCCACTCTCTTCATCGCATAATAAATTGATTGAAAAAATAAGAGATTTAATGATAAAGAAACCTATAGTTTCATTATAGCTTCTTCCCACTTGTTTGCATACATAATACCCCATTTAAACCAGCAATGAAATTGAAAATCCACAGATAAAACGTATGGGAGAAACACACATTAAAGGTACTAATGAGCCTTTAGTTTTGAAGATAATAGGAGAAATAAAAGAATTTCAGGTAAGATTACTTAATTTGGGTTAGATACAACAGAATGAATTCAACGAAAGAGATATCTCTTAAACCAAAATTATCCAGAGAGACAGAATACATTGAGTTATCTCTTTGCCAGCTTAGACTAGGTGAATTGCTCTGATTCTAGCAATCAATTGCTGATTTTTTCGGCACAGCATCCGATTTCTTCATAAATATCATTTTTTACTTGGAAATAGCGCGTTACATCGCACCACAAGTCGGATTCCTTATACTTGCCTGGCTCATTAGAGGTTTCTAGACTAAGACTAAAGTAAAAGAGCTTCTATTGTTGATTTCCGAGATCTTTTGTGAGCATTTTTGAGTTGTACGTCTCTTTTTTTAGTGTTACAATTTAATAATTACGAATTAAAAAATAAACCCGTCAAAAATGATTGCTTCGACAAACAACCAAACCACCACAGAAACCACGACAGCTCAGACGCAGCCAAAGACGAGCCTTTTGATGATGTCCCAAAACACGAAGCAACTTGATGAGCAAGAATTCGCAAAAGCCTTCAAAGAAAAAAATTACGTAGATCTTTATTACAAGCTCGAGATCGCGATAAATTACCTTGACAAAATCGATCCGACCAAAGGCGCTTCCTTTTATTTTGAGAGATCTCTAGAGATTATGCAGCATTTACACCAAGAATTCCAGAAATACGGAATGGAAGAGATATATCTACCCTGGGTGAGGTATCTCGATATTTCTGCAAGAAAAAAAGAAGAATACCCAGGGAAAAGGGAAGACAGCCAAGGTTTTCTATTCAAACAAGGCATGGATGACTTTATGATGAGAGTTTTTTCCCAAAATCAGATGAATACTCAATCATCTATGATTGATTGGAGAATTGCAAAGAAGATCCTTAGCGTGCCTAACATTTTACCTGAAGAGAAGAGTCAATTGCTGAATTTGATCCAAAAGGACGCCATTTTCAAGGCTGTTCAAGGCAAAATTGACAAAGCCTTGGAACATTTGATTTGGCTGGGTTCGAACACCTTACTGATTGCCACAAAGAAGACCCTCGAAAAATTATCTCAATGCTGCTGTGATGAGGCCTGCCGCGCTGATTTAATGGAAGCGATTATTTCCGG
>ENA-UOTX01001896-UOTX01001896.1-compost-metagenome-genome-assembly--contig:-NODE-1896-length-12511-cov-5.746260_pt1 | contig 12511 bp, 9 predicted proteins | sample MGYA00238143_ERZ746982 | MGnify/ENA primary metagenome ERZ746982 (study PRJEB28758, sample SAMN06268862) | compost metagenome | isolation source: single cell | place: USA: California, Emeryville, Joint... | reverse complement strand
CCCACCACTTGATGAGATGGACAGAGACGAGGCTGAGAAAGATGAAACCGTATATAACTCGCTTTTATATTCCCTGATTCGCTTACTCTTTTTCCAATAAATAGTTTGGAGACAACAGAGACGGCTAAAAGGTGTCAAGAGCTCGGCAAATTTAGATCACAGATAATTGTGATCCAAAAGGAGTATTTTGAGAAATTGAGAAATCATTTGCAAAATAACCAATCTATCCATAATATTTCTGCTTACAATCTGAATTTGGTGTCTGTGATTAGTTAATCTAAAAATCTCCCCAGAATTACAATCGAATTAGGGACCTAGCAATGATCACTCTAGACTAATAACATTCTACAGAACAAATAAGAAAAAACTCATAGCCAGTTCGTGGTCTAATTTTTGAAATGCAATCGACCACTCTTGATCATTTCATATTAACAGTATCTTCCTTATTAAATACAGAAATATTAAGCTGTTAAGAAATCCAACAATTAATATTTTTGGCGCGACCTATCAATAAATTTCATCAGAGTTTTTCATAATTGCAGAAAATGGATATCAAGTCTCAGAGTTCCAAGCGGGTGTTCTTTTGTCCTCGTTGAAAATTCCATTTATTCCTTTGCTTAAAAGAATTGCAATAGGAACTCAGCAGTACCTGGACAGCGATCTCAATTTCTTTCAACTGCCTTCAATGAAAGATTCCAGCTTGACACGAAACTATTTATATAACGAAAAGGAAGATATTATATATGAGATAACCAAGATAAAGTCATTTGGAAGCTATTTATCTGGAGATTATTTGATTGCAGGTACTTCGACAAACTTATCTATCAAAAATACATGACTGTTATAGATGGAAGCATGTATCTCGTTCATAAAGTGAACATCATCTTCCTGGCTCTTCCATACTTGTCGAAGAAAAGAGGGAAAGTATGAAGTTTAGTTTCCTTTCCAACTATTAACTATAATTTACAGGTTGATAGCGAATCCAAAGGAAAGATGTGCGAAATAAATGAAGTATTCTCTTTAGAAGAATGCAAGACTGAAAATGAACGCAACGGTGTAAGCATTCTAAGACAGAGCCCAAAATTGAGAGAATGCCTGACACAAATTTGTGATATCACTGAAAAAAGTAAAAAACTCTCTTTTTCATCAGCTCATCCAATGAGAATTTAGCAATAGATGACAACACATTTTTCATGATTCGATTAAATGATGAGAAATTGCACTCATGGCTCGATCAAAGAGTAAATCATTTTGTGTTCCAAAAGCTTATGAATTCTATAACAGCTTGAAAAAGTAAAAGAAACTGTTAAAAACCGTATCTCAGACAGAATTGATCCAAATGATGAAAATGGTAGTTCTCATTCATGTTGGTACATCTTCTCTTATGTGTTGCTTTTAGGATTGAACCTATTAGCTTTTGAGTTCTTCTACGAATACATGGCGGACTTGCTGCTTGAAAATTATATGCTCAAGTATAACTTAACCGTAAAGACGATCTTGCAAAGAAAGACAGAGAAACGACCACACAGCGAAATAGGCAAGACAGAATCATCAGAGAAAGAGAGCGCCCAAAAAGATGGGACTACACCAACAAAACCAAACCCTGCAAAAGCGAAAAAGGTCAAGACAAATGACAAAGTCGCAAAAGTGGAAGTAACAACAACAACTCGGATGAGTACGAGGAGTCTCACAGCTATGCTCACCAAATCTAGTACAAAATAGATCGCAGTGCTATTTTTAAAGTTTACGATGGTTTGTTTGTGTACACAGATACATCTTAATCATAAATTTTATCTCGCGTTGCTATCATAAAATTCATCGCACAGCAATCTAACCTCTGATACTTAAGAAGGAATTTATATCTATCGAATGAATTCACTGACACTTTTGCCGTGGTCAGGCTAGGAGAACGTATTCTGATCAATTCGTTTCAACGTCATAGGATTTCAAGCATCTCAACTTAAATAAACTTTGGTGTGTCTCATTGTATCAGAAAAAAAAACAATAAAATTATTACTAATCTGTGTTCTCATTCTAATTTATCATCAAACTGGAACAATAGAGAGGCAAGCTGACTGAAATTATTGATCGATCTTATTTTAGCTGTTCGAATAAATCAAAAGGCCTTTATTAGAAATTAAAATGATTAATATTTCACTTAATTATGAGCACTTTATCAATAAAATAAATAAATCAATAAATTGCGTTGCTCACTGGTATTTCCTCATATCATCTTCCGCATGGGAAACTGCAATACCGTATGCTGCAAACAAGGGAATGAAGATCCTCAGGTAATTCCTACTGAGGGATTACAAACGACAACCAAACGAGAAGATTATACGCGCAACGAGCTGACCGCAGATGAACTTACGATTCGATTTCAGACAGACAATAATGAAAAAGGGAAGAGATTCTCAAACACTGTTCAGTCAAACCTACTTGATGATCGTCAGTCTCAGAGCGATAGCCTACAACAAGGAGTGCGAGGTACCCAAGACCACTCAACTAAATTTTCTCAAGGTGGAATTACAACCAGAACTCAGAATAAGCTCGTCAATTCAACTATTGGAGTGTTTGAACGAGTAGACCTTCCACTTATAACTCTCGAGAGCGGAGTTACTTATTCCGGACAATGGAAGAACGGCCTGAGAGACGGTTATGGAGTGCAAACATGGGCTGACGGGTCAAAATATGAAGGAGAGTGGGCTGAAGATAAAGCGAATGGTAAAGGAAAACTCTATCATGCTGATGGAGATATGTACGAGGGAACTTGGCTTGACGATAAAGCTCACGGGTTTGGTACATACTACCACAGCAACGGCGCTAAATATGTTGGAGAGTGGAAAGACGATAAGCAACATGGGAACGGATCTGAAACATGGCCTGATGGTGCCAAGTATGATGGCGAATACAATCAAGGCCGTAAATGTGGGAAAGGCATCCTGTATTTCTCTGATGGGTCATGGTATCGAGGAGATTTCGTCAATAATGATATTGATGGGCATGGTGAATACGTGTGGCCTGATGGTCGGAGATATGAAGGTCAATGGTCGAAAAATAAAATGAATGGCAAAGGAAAGATAACCTGGCCTGATGGCAGGACATATGAAGGTGACTACAAAGACGATCGAAAACATGGAGATGGAACTTTTGTTTGGGCTGATGGCAGAAGATATATCGGACAGTGGAAACATGGAAGACAGCATGGAAGAGGAGTCTATATATCTCCTAATGGCAACAAAAGAGTCGGGGAGTGGGCAGAAGGAAAGAGAGTAAAATGGATGGATGAAGATGGAAATTCGCAAGGTGAATCGAGGAATGAAATTTTTGAGTAGGAGTTTATAGTAATCATTATATTTTTCCTGTTGGATATACCGAGGTTCATTGTTTAACTATTAGGAGTATTTAAGGTTTTTTTCGATGCAGACTTCATTCTTCCACCTGCCTCTCTTTATTCATACTGAATTGTTAATAAGCAGGAGGTGCCTAAGCAAAGCTAGACTAATAATTTCTTCCTTTTTTTTTTCTTCTTCTTCACGAACATGGTTGCGAATAAACTGGAAAGATTTTGTTAAAGGCAACTTATGTCAAACAAGCAAAGGGTAGAAGATATCACAATTAAGTTTACAAATTACAGAAAGAAGCTTCATCCAAAAAAAATAATGATCTCATTTAAAACATGTGAGATAGCAAGAATATGATCTGCTAGTTTTTATTAAGGGGAAAAAAGAAATTAATGTTTGAAATCTGATCGTGTTGGGACCCAAGGATCTTTTCTCATTTTATCAAAATACTCTTCACGATTCTTTGCGAATTTTTCCTTGAGTTTCCTGAAAGTTTCTTGATCTCTGGGACTACTTGGCATCGATATTTGTCTTGAAGTGGAGTGAGAAAGCTCAACAGGTGATCTTGCTTTAGCTTCAAGGTTCGATGGAGTGAAAAAGTTATTTGTTTTTGAAGTTGTTGCTGGACTTCTCAGCTCAGTCTGTTTAGGTATATTCGTTCCTTCTATCAGCTCTATGCCGCATAGATCACAGTGCGCACAATGATGATCGGGAGATTGGTATCCAGAAGGTTCGTTTGGATCGATATAAGTAGATACAAAGCTCCTATAATCATTGGAAAATGGAACTGTGCTTTGTACGGAGTTGGTACGAAACATGAACGGTGGATAATTGATGTCAGGAGCCGTTGCTTGAGTAAAAATTAAATTTAGATCGAAAAGATTTGAATTACCTTTGCGACTCTGAACATTGGATAAAAATTGAGGAGAATATTCAGAAAATTCCCTCGTTGATACTTCTTTTGTTGTTAATTCGCTCTGTGGATTGGATTGTCTTGACCCTTTTCTCTGATCGTAGCTTGACACACTACTGTTTTTCAGAGACGAATATGGCTGTGATCTCTGATTTTTCGAAGATGCAGTTTCTGTTGTCAGTCGCGTTGTAGTAGAGCTCTGCCTACGATACAAAATTTAAACGTTAATAAAGTATATAATTTTGTTAGTTCTTACTTTTTAGAATGGAGACTGCTATATGTTTTAGAAGGACTTTTTAAGCTTGTTGAATTTTTCAGGATATCATACTGTTGCTTGTTTTGTTTTGCCGAGCTTTGAGAATTAGTTTTGACTTTATTTGGCTGGCTAATTGAACTTTCTGATATGGTTCCGTACGTTTTTGGCCCTACTCCTCTTGGAGAAGTTTTTGTACCAAATATGCTTCTTTCTGTTGGAATTGTTGTAATGTCCTGTTCAGTTCTCGTTGAAAACTTCCTTGCTGAATCCTTCAATAAATCGATTGAATAATTGATTCCTGCTTGGAAGCCAGTAGCGAATTGCAGAGGCTGATTAGCAGCTTGGTTAGCTTGGATTTTGTCTAAATCCAGTTTTAGGTAGGCTTTTGGACTTTTTATTGGGCTCTGCAGACTTGCCGAGGCTTGAGCCGGATCTCTCACAAGAGATTGACCTCCATACAGTTGCTTTAATCTCTCGAAATCATCAGTCTTGTTCGAGCGGTGTTTCTTCGAAGTAGTTCTGTCAACTATCAAATAGAAACAGTGAATTCAAAAAATTTGTCTACGAGGTATTTACCTTCTTCGGCGAGCATCTTCTCTTCCTCTTCTTGTCTTTGGGTAAGAAAATTTTTTTCAGCAGTGGATTCCAATTGCATAGCAAGCGTTGATTTTTTGACCGACGGTTTTGATTCCATCGCTTTTTGTTGTTGTGGCTTCTGGTGCAACTTAGACAAGTCATCAGAGGCATATTCTGATGTTGTCATCTTTTGGCTGCTCTGTCCAGAGATTGACTCTTGAACCCGCCAAGGTTTGACAACTGAATTTGCTGACTCTACTTCTTCGATCTGGGGCATTTCTGAAGCCATTTTCTTGGCTGATCCCGGTTTATATCTCTGGATTGTTTCATCGAGGTCTTTTAGTTTCAGAATAGAAGGATGTCCACTGTCATATCTGTTATCAGGGCTTCTATTGCGAGACTGATTTGATTCCAAAAACCTTGAATAATTCAAGGAAGGAGACTTTTTGCTTATTTCAAGTATTTTTTTGGCATCTGCCACACTCTTCGGCCTATTCATAGAAGTCTCCGATTCGTGGATTCCAGGTCCAAAGCTTTCAAATCTAATACCACTTACATCCGGTGTAACCTCGTAACGTGAACTTGACCAACCATATCTTGTAGAAGAAGGCTGGATTTTCTCTTGAAGGTCGTCTTCCCTTTCTGACGGCAAATTTCCGACTTCAATGCGTTTCCTGAGGAGATCTGGTCTTCTACTACGACTAGTGGGGACATCCTCGGTCAGAAAAGCGTCCATATTTTGACTAATATTATATAGCATTTAACCTGATTTCAAGGGAATAATTTATACTTGCGTTGATATCGATTTGAAGAAGGCTCATTATCTGAGGATGTCATTTTATAACTTTGGAGATGTGTCGACAGTTTCAAATTGCTCACTTTGGTTGGCAACGAGGTATTTATTTTTAAATTTGACTCCAATTTTGATGGTATCCCAGATATGTCATATTCATTCAATCTATCTGAAATTGGAGGAGAGCTAATGTTAGATTTCGTTTGTTTGGGTGGTTCGCCGTGAAGATAATCTTCTCTTCGCCTTTGATAAACTTCGAAAGTATCATTTGAAAAAGTTGGCAGGGTTTTTTCAGTAGCATTATTTATCCGTTCTCTCTCTGCACTAGGTTTTTGATCAATCGATTTCAAGCTCTCATTTCCGTGGACCAAGAGATATTGATGGCCCTCTTTAATAGAAAAATTGGCTCTTGTGTTGGTGTCTTCCTCTCTTATCTTTTCATTTGCATTGTTTGTAGGTTTAAACAAGTGATCATTTTCGATTTTCCGCGAATCTACAGCGATGTAACGATAAACTGAGCTCCCAAATAATTATATTACCATGTGAAGAATAATCATCCTGTCCAAAAGTTTCATGAGAATTTTCCGAGTGTTTTTGAGCTTTGGTATAAGGACCAGTTCGATTTGTCTATTGATCAATGAGAAAAATTCTAATTATTTACAAATTATTACATTAGTCGGGATAGATAATGAGGGGCTTGTCAATTCATCTTGAATCCTATAGCCAGTTTCCCTATTTTTGTGGATCAAATCTTGCATGATGCCGAATCGTTGCCGTTGGAGCAAATAATGAGTTTTCAGTTGACTAGTAATATTAAATTTTCTGTTGAGCAACAAATCTTTACTTAAAAGCCCAGGCCGAATCTCGAGAGCACAGCTTCATAATCAGCGTAATAAGACTTAAACTCTTCTTTTGGTTGATATTAGCATTTCCAATTTCATTAGAAATCCCATTCTTCGGTTTCATGGTTGTATACGATTCAGTTGAATGATGACTCTTTTCAGGCTGACTTGATTCAACTGTTCGGTGTTGTTTGTCCTGGGTTTCTTCAGGAAAAACTTCACTTTTCAGAATGTTTTCATCTGAAGCAGGAAGGGGCCTTTGCTTAGTTTCTTGCAAAACGGATCTGGTCCTCTCCAATTCTTCTGATCTCTGAGGCTGAGTGGACAGTAATTCTTGTTGAGATTGAATGATTTTGGTGCTGCTATCTTTAAGAAGTCTGTCGAATTCTTCATTTCTACGAGTAGTTGGAATATCGGTTAAATCATTCTGTCGAGCAGTTGGCAAAGTTCTCTGCTGTGACTCATTGTCTAAGTTTCCGTAAGTTTTCTCATACTTCTCGCCTGATTCTTCTAATCTTCCTTCTGCTTTGAGAGACGCAGGATTTTTCAAAGAATCATTTTCTACTTGAACAATGTGCTCTCCAACTGAAGCTCGCCTTTCAAGAACTCCTTTTTCAACTCCTCTCAGGTCTTCAATTTGACTTCCCTGCCGACTTATATGAATGCTATTGACTTTGCTGTCTGTGGAGGTTTTTGAAGGATTGTGGCTCTGAAAATCTGCGTTTCTATTCATAGATTCTCTTCCACTCTGCTCTTTGCCATTTGTTATGCGTTCCTTCTCCTCCTGAGCTTTAAGAGAAAAAACCATGTTTTCATTTCCTTCGAGATATTCGAGTGGTTCTTTTTTATTAGAGTAGTTTTCTGCTTGATGCTTTTTCTGATGATCTTCGGTTGAAACTTTTTCGCTGGCTTGATCATTTTGTCCATGACCTACTCCAGAATGTACCTCACCCTGATCAATATTTCTTTCTCGAGACCTCCCATCTAAGGCTTCTATCTTATTCGGCACAATTCTGCCCTGAATCGTCGTGAAATTATTATTTCGAGAGTTCAATTCAGAACTCATATTTCCATAAATTTCATCAATTGGTCCCATTTTCTCTTCAATTTGGTCTGCTGAAACATTTTTTGGAACATTCCTGTTGTTTTCTTCTTTGTTGATTGTTTCATCCTTAACCATTGTGAACGGTCGCCCACTTTCCTGCTGAGAAAGATGATCAAAGTTTTGAAAGCTGCTCCTAACAGGTTCGTGATGCAATCCCTCTGGGCTGTGAATTTTTTGTATTGGATTCCTTTCATTAGCAGCTGCTCCCTGGAAATATTCATGCTCAGGTTTCCCTTGCTCATTAATTTGAGCATACTGAGATAGTTGACCTAATTCATCGTGATATTTGATTCGAGCCTCACATTCTTCTCCTAGTTGACCTTTCTCATTTCGTGTTTCTGAGATTTGCATTCTTTGCTTTAAATCATCAGCTTCAGAAAATCTCTTGACCACATTGGATAGTTGAAGATCACCTGTTATTCCTTCCTCTGTATTTGTATATTGGAGAGAACTTCTTGAATATTCCTCTCTCTTTGGAGAAATTTTTATTTCTATAACTTCTCCTTCATGCATCAAGTTTGGATTTTCGTCGACCTTTAGATGGCTTAAACCTGGTTGATAGTTTTCGTTTTCTAGATATTCAACATCTTCTTTCGCTCTAACCTCATCCTCTTGCGCTCCAACCTCCATTTGTAATGAGTTTCTCCAATTTCCTTTGAGCGCATAGAACGTATTAAAGAGATTCCGATTCTTGTTCACTTTAAATACTCTCTCGAGAATCAGAATAAAACCCCTCATCATTGCACTCTGTTGTCTACTATTACTCTCGAGCGTGTCACTTTGATTTCTATTCATAAGAGAAGAACTTGTGGGTCCTTGCTGAATTATGGAAGAGATTCCTGCCAACTGAAGCTTTAGAAAAGCTTTTTCTACCATCGTCTTTTGTTTTAGGGCAAGTATTGCGACTAAATTTCGTACAGAATTCAATGCGATCTGCTGCTTTTTTGTTTTATCCCTCCATTGCATTAAGCCTCTGTGCAATTTCCCCTCAGTTTGTCCTTTCCACATGCTAATCACTCTCACCATTTTTTGTTGATTGATAGGATCGTGCGTTTTCCAAAATCTTAGGCGCTCAAAGGAATAACAGAGCTCTCGTTTGAGCGCTCCTTTGAAGATTCGAATGGTTTGATAGCAAGCATGTTCGTATCGCAAATATTTCTCCATATGCTTCTCTTTAAAGGCTGATGCTTGGTTAAGAACTATTTTGTTCAGTTTACTCAATCGATCTCTTTTCACACTGTCTCGTTCTTGAATATCACTATCTTCTTCTAAGTAGGAAAAAGGAATAGATAGTTGTTAAAGCAATGATCCTCAAAAGAGAAAAAAAATTACCTTCAGGCTGAGAGCCAGGAGACAATGAACGCACATTTGGTGAGCCGCTAGGCTGTCCCCAGAATTTCATAATGCGATTCACATTTGGTGAGCTATGAATTGAGTCTGTTTGAGATTTCCCTGGATAGCCAGGACGAAAGTTGCTCATTCGACCTTGATGTTCAGGGCTCTGAGTTTCATTTCGTTTCTTAAGATCTTCCATAGATTTCATATTCCTGTTTTTTCTTGCTGAAAAAAACCGAGAAATTCTTGTTTTATGGCTATCACGTGACGGAGCTCTTTCAGTGGCACTATCTCTTTGCTCACGAGGAAAGACCAACCTTGCTTTGAGATGATAGAACGCATTTTCTTTATGTTTGAATATAAAATCACTAAGTTTCTTAATTCCATCCGCAAATCTTTCTCTCGCCGTTGAGTCCATTGTATATCGTTGAGCAAGTCTCTCTACTCTGGCTGATACCTGCATTTGAAGCTAAGGAGATAGTTTGTTAAATTGCTATTTACCCTCTTTGGGGGAGTGTGAAGAGATGGCTCCATGCTATTTGGTGACTGTTGGTGCATTTTTATTTAATTACGCATAATAAACGCTTTTGAGTTTTAATTGACTTCGAATTTTGGCAACGAATCAGAATTAGTTTATTCGTGTAACCTTGATCTAGAGCTCGTCGACAGAGAAGATAAGTAGACTCTATTTGATAGTATTCACTCATAGTTATCTGATAAGCAATAATGATGTCGATTACAGTTTATTCAATATCAAACGATTAAGAATTAGCAAGATTTGAGTTACTATGAATCAAAAACATGTGAACAGTTTTGAAGAACTTCTACAGAAACTGTTTGCTTTTCAGATATTACATTTGCACAGATGTTTAATCTAGGATTTGTTGGAAAAACATAAAACTACTATCGGATTCAGGTTTGAATGATCGTTTTACTTTCTTTTTCGTTTGATATTTTTCAATATCTTGGTTAATGTAATTAGAGTAAGGGCAGCTATTTCTTGAGTATATAACCACTGGTTTTGAAGTCAGATAATAAATAACGTCACATGTGGCTGACTTTTCTAATTTTCAGTCATAATGGAGAAATTTACAACAATTGCTCTCTGTACCGAACTTGGAAAGACTTTTTTCTCATGATGTAGCTCAATTCAGCTTCTCTTGTAATGACTGCTTAGTCGTAAAATTTATGGTTTGAATAAAATTCTTTTCTGATATATTAAAGTAGGTTTGTTGGGCCAAACTGACAGAATAAAAATCGCCTAAAGAAGTCATGTCAAAACCCCTCCTTCATGCCAACTTGAGAAAGGAGACCACATAATGAAAAAAGACTTTTTTAGAGCAAAGTAGAAATGGTAACACAATTTGCTGTCTTAAGTCGAATTGCCCATTGGAAAATCACAAAATAAAATGCTTCTTTCCATTTGATTCGCTTGAAATCGCATTCAATTAGTTTGCCTTTAGGTATCACTCCATTTATTAGAGAAAAATGCCATCTATTACATTATAAAAAGCTTCCACAATCTTGCTAGAACAAAGAGAAAGTATCGAAGGAAGAACACTATGGCCTGTTGAAGCTGAAGAAGAATATTCAACCCATTGCCGGTCATGATTTATCATCATCACTGAAAAAGATAATTATTAGATTCAACAATGAACGAATTAACAGCTGTTATCCTTGATGGGTATTTCTCATCCTGACTCATAATTCAATTTGATTTTCGTTGGTCTCGCTGACTACCGATACATTTTTTTTTTAATTTACGGCTAATTCTTCGATTGCTAATTGACATATATACTTGAGCCTCTTGAAGTCGATTAATTTTAACCAACTTGAGAACAGGGTTACATGCAATATGAATAGCAAAACTAAATTTTCGCTTATTGAACCTACTATCCAAGATCTTAAAGTGACCCTCACTCGGAGAGAGTCCAAGGTCAAGCAAGACTTGGAAGACGCAACACAAATAAAACTTCTATTGCTCGGCTCAAATGGAGTGGGCAAAAGTTCAATTATCTCAAGATTTCTATTCGATTTTTTTCCAGAAGTCAGCAGCCTTGGACTCGAAGAGCACTTCACTAAACTTATCCAATACAAAAAATGCTGCATTAACCTAAATTTGGTAGATACAGGTGACTTGGTAAGCAATAATATTCTCTCATTTGACCATAATGAATTTAATTAACACCGAAACAGGATGACTACTCAGCTTTATACCCTCAAAAATACAGCTATGGCGTGAGCGGATATATTTTTGTGTATTCTGTGGACAATGTCGAATCCTTTGAATTTGTAAATTTTCAATATTTACAGACATGAACTCTAATAATGCTAAAGGTACAACGATTGTACACTAAACTCCACGGAATTAATGGCAGAAACTTCCCTTCAGTGTTAGTTGCCAACAAGAGCGATATTGGTGCGACAAGAAAAGTTAAAGTTGAAGATGGCAAAACTCTCGCTAAACTATGGGGCATTCCATATCTGGAGGTCTCAGCGAAACGTCACACTACAGATATTGTTTGTAAACTTCGCATGATCAAAATGTTTCTTTGCTCATTTTATCCCCCTAACAGCGCATATCTTCGAGTCTATCTTAAAAGAAGTATTTAAAGAAGAGATGCCAAATCGAGCATCGAGATTTGGTAATAGCAGCATTGTTTTCAATTCGTTGATTTCTGCTTTCAACTAAAATAAAGTGAGGGGACTCAACGACGAACAAGTTCATAAACAGATCGGGATATTCAAATTTGGGAATCTTATAAGCTTGGTAACACGTGACCCATTGAATAGTGTGTCATACAGATTTGATAGATTGTTGGAGTCTTCTACATTCTCTTTGGAAGCTTGGGAATCATCTTCTGGGATTTTGTAACGCATTTTTGACATGAAAAATTTGTTCTAACCTTTGTTTTTTTTTTCTCTCTCTTTCATGATAGAATAAATCAGGAATCTTGCTTATGATTCTGATCATAGTGGGATTGATGCTAATAATCTTCGCAGCGTTGGGATTTCTGAGCATTAGATCTGAGGAACCTGAGCAAATTCGCATCGTAAAAAACCATTAGTCTGTGGTGTTGTTTTAATAATAAACCTTGCGTAGTACATGGTGCTTGGAATAATCAGTATTGCAGTACAAATCGGAGCTTTTATCTATAAACTCGTGGGATGCCAGGTAGCTGATTTCCCTCTATTGAAAATCAATTAAATATTTTCAACAAGACCTTTGGACACCAAGATCCGACGTCAGGAGATCCTTCGAGCAATACGAACGGATTTATCGGCTCAGATTTTAGAATTTTGATTTTTTTTGGCAGCACAGCATTAATACAAGTTCGAAATATTTT
>ENA-UOTX01001895-UOTX01001895.1-compost-metagenome-genome-assembly--contig:-NODE-1895-length-12527-cov-9.307631_pt1 | contig 12527 bp, 7 predicted proteins | sample MGYA00238143_ERZ746982 | MGnify/ENA primary metagenome ERZ746982 (study PRJEB28758, sample SAMN06268862) | compost metagenome | isolation source: single cell | place: USA: California, Emeryville, Joint... | reverse complement strand
GTGACATCAGTAATGTTGACGACAAAGACTTGCTTATCCATAAAGAGCGAGGTGGTAAACTTAATTGAGAGATGAATATTGTGAGAAGGAAATGTGGGATTTTGCCAATAGCTTTCAACAGTGACTGCACTTTGAGCTGCGTGAGGATCGAATATCATCTTTTTGATCAATTCTAAGCAATCATTCAGAGGGTTCTGAGCATCCTACAAAGAATTAAGTAAGATAAATTAGAGTGGGTTCAAATTACTGTTTCAATATCTTGCATTGATAAAATTCTCTCTGTTTGTAGAATGTCGATTGGTATTTGTGGAGAGATAGATTTCACATTTACTTGCGAAAAAAGAGTCGACAATGATACTGATTGCTGCTGGTCTTGGTTGAGGAGTGTATAGACTATCCGATTTGCATAGATTACTTCATTACTCTGATCGACAATCATGATTCCTTGGCTTATATCATCAACGATTTTCTTGATCGCCTCATAATTGTCGTATATAGTCTGTTTCTCAAGGAAATTGATCCTATCGTACTTCTCTTGTAAGTATGTTAATGCCAGGTATAGAATGATAGCTTCTATCCCAAAGATGAATATTGGAATACAATAACTTTCTTGTTGAAACAGAAATATGAAAAAATAAATATATTGTGCGATGGATACGACTGCTTTCATCCACCAATTCCCAAATGTGAACGCCATTGCAAACGTACAAAGCGCAGTTGACCAAGAATATATAAACATTCCCAAATTAGAGAATCTGTCCAAGGCATAATTCCCGGCAAGAGGATACACAACAAACGGCGACATGGCGGTTAAAACGTCCAAAATGATGTTTATTTTACCAATGTGCTTCTTGCATTTTGAAACATTTCTCTTGAGTAAATAGAGTCCTCCAAAGGTCAAGATGCAAACTCCCAGTCTAAAACAAATGAGAATTTTGGAACGTGTTGGACCAAGAGCTGGATTGAGACCAAGGGATATGCCGTTGGCAACTATGAAAACTACGATGATCAGGGAGATCATAGCTGTTCTTCTCTTCAGCTGGAGTTTGAGGTCATGAGAATAAGCTGTTGCGTAGCTATTATTTTTGAATTGAAGAAACAGGTTCATGTTTTTTTTTTGTAATTGGAGGCAAGCTAAACTATTTATTGAGATCTGGGAGGGTTTATTCTGACTTATGATTGAGTTTGAGAAATATATCTTACTCTAAATCTCAATCGAAGAATTATGCAATATAAAAGCTGAAGCAGTCGTTGATAAAATTTACTGATAACGTGTTAGTTAAATATTAAAAAAAAGGTATTTAGTTAGTAAAATTGATTAAAAGGAACTTGTTAAAGCTAATTAATATAGAAAAAACCCCCTTTCGAAGCATTTCGACACTTCATTTCGAGTTAAGTTTGGTGGTGTGAAAACATAAAGATCGTAAGGAGGTACTCTTCCTCACTTTTCATTACGATTTCGTAAATTTTATTAATCATGCTTACTCCTATTCACTGCTACTACAACAATATAATGGATTCTTTGATGCGAGCATGATGTTTTCATCCACTAATGATTGTAGCAGAAACGTCACAATTTTGGCACTAAGATAAATTGAACACCAAGAAATTTTAATTTTGGGTATTGCTACAAAATAACTTTTTGCAGCAATTAGAACTGAAGTCTTTAGTTGATATTAATTTATTCATTTGGTGTTATGACTGATTTTGAGTCCGTTTTGTTACTTAGCGGACAATGTATCCAATTCTTTGAAGTAGAATGCGGTGTAGTGATCGATATTGCCTAATCTTATCTAAAAAGCTTTAGAGTGCTTGATTATATTTATGAACGATATATCGCATTATCGGTATGACATTCGTGTTGACGAAGAATATTTCGAAAAGAATGAGTGAATACATTCAAAACTAGAAAAGCAAAGCAGTTCTTATACATTAGTAAATCTATATTTGGTTTCATTTCGTATTCAGCTGGACTACGAATTGGATCCTCTTGATTTGAATTATATGCCAATAAATCAAACCTTAGAACCAACAATCGTGCAGGTTAAGTCTGATTATAGCAAGAATCTATAGAACTATTTGTGAGTCTGACTTTTGTAATAGATGAAGGGCACCTGTTTCAAGACGAAACATATTGGGCTATATCTTGTATCACAATGACCTGCGTCTGAAGCTCTTTCCCTCTTCATCATAGCTGATTGCAAACAGACTATTAACAAGAAAATATCTAATATTAGAACACAGGCCGCTCAAATGATGCCATGATTCTCTACGGCGCCCAAATGCTGAGAAAATGTTTAAGCTGTCAAGGACTCTCCTCGAAACGCGAAAAAATTTTGTTGCGACTGATAAATGTTTGTTTTCACAAAGGGTTTATGATCGTAGAGTCTAATGATAAAATTGATCATTTTAATGACCGAGTGTTGATATCTGGAAAACCATAGTTTTTGACGCAGGAAATACAAACTTTGCGACAAAAATCGATCCAAATCGAAAGGTATTGCGTTAAATGCTGGAGACAAGGACTTTACGAAGCAGCTTAAAATGAGTTCATTTCCTCTCCAAACTTATCAAATTGTAATTATAATTGATATCAGCTTCATGAGCTTTCGATAAAATGACGAGAGATATAGAGAGCACAATAGATAAAGAAAGTCAAATTAGTTATTTCTTGAAGGTGTGGAGGTTTAACATATTTTACTAGCAGGCATTATTTACTATGAAAATTCAATCAAAATAGCCAAAATTCAGTCTTTTAGAGTATCTGTTTTAATTAGAGAATGATTAAAGATTTCGAATAATAAACAAACCAATGAACAACCAAATTCAGAGAACCCATGGCTCTTCTCAAATAGTTAAGAAGAAGAGAGGAAACAATTCAAATTTTCTGCTGAGAAGCAATTTATAATTGAGCATTATGATTATTTTCTATTCGATTTATTCTGAATAATGCATTACACTAATTCAAATAGATGCTATATGGGAAAATCAAAAGAATGACACTCCATTCATCAATTTCCAACAGAAATTTTGCGAACCAGATTCAAGGCTTGTAATTTCTCTTTAATTACTGATATATTAACAGGCTTTGTGCAAAAATCATTCATTCCAGCTTCCATTGATGCCCTTTCATCTGACTCTTGTAAAAAAGCTGTGCACGCAATAATTCTCAAATCATCAATCTCTTCATTTTGGATCATTTTTCTCAAAAGCTTTGCAGTCTCAAATCCATTCAAGATCGGCATACTAAGGTCAAGGAATATTGCCTTATATTGCTGACATTGAGGACTGCAACGATTTGCTTGTCGATATTTGACCTTTTCTATTGCTTCTTTTCCATGGAAGGCCCAGTGACATTCCACACCATTTTTGGCAAGGATTTGGCTGAGAGCTGTAAGATTGAAGACATCATCATCAACGATGAGCACTTTAGGACAATCACAAGCCGTTTTGATTTGTGGCTCAGTCGTGAGAAAATTAATAGTTCCTGTTGACTTTAATTCGATTTTATCATGATTAAATGTCATGGTAGTAAGCATTTCTCTGGTTTTCAGGGGAAACTCTCGTTCCAGCTCATGGATGTTGATGAGGTCTGTTTTGTTTTCTGAACAAACACTAAGGTCACTATCCAACTGTTGAAGTTCCACCGAGCTCTCCGTCCGATCGTATACTTCGAAATAGAAAGTTGTCCCAACTTTCTCCTGGGATTCGAATCTAATAATATCCCACTCTTGCCCAGTCAACTCTTTTGGGCTTAATCTCTGGACGATATTATTCGAAATCACCAGTCCTAATCCTGCGCCCATAGAATTTGCATATGATTTTTCTCCAAGCTCGATCTTCTCGAATACTTTAAATAGCTTCTCTTGATTTTTTGGACTGATACCAATTCCAGTATCACGACAAGCGATTTTGATACCTTTGCGTTTCACTTGTAGGTTTTGTATTGGAGCTGGATCTAGAATAAGAGACACACTCCCTTCAAAAGTAAACTTAACAGCGTTGCTCAGCAAATTTAAGATGACTTGTCTTAATCTGTTGTGGTCAGAATTCAGAACCTCTTCTTGCTTGCTTAAGTTGTTAATGAGTTCCAACTTGAGGCACTTCTTTGCTGCTTGTATTTCAAGAAGTTCAATGCATTCTTTTGCGGTCTCAACTACATTTTTCGGTTCAAAACACATCCTTAACTTTCCTGCATGAATCTGAGAAAAATCGAGGATGTCATTCACGAGTGAAAGCAAGAGTCGATTGCATCTCAAAGCTGGTATCAACCACTTCTCTTGCACGGCTTTTGGAACTACCGGCTCACTAAGCACTTGCTCTATGAAGTTAATACTTCCATTTAGAGGAGTCCTTAGTTCATGAGACACTGAAGACAAGAGACGACTTTTATATTCGCTGCTGGCTTGGGCAGCAATCAAAGAGTCTCTATCAGTGACATCTGTAATGTTGACGACAAAGACTTGCTTATCCATAAAGAGCGAGGTGGTAAATTTAATTGAGAGATGAATTTTGTGAGAAGAAACTGTGGGATCTTGCCAATAGCTCTCAACAGTGACTGCACTTTGAGTCGCATTGGGATCGAATAGCGTTCTTTTGATCAATTCTAAGCAATCATTTAGAGAACTCTGAGCATCCTACAAAAAGTTAGCATAAATTGGAGAGGTCGCAAATTACTGTTTCACTGTCTTGCATTGATATAACTCTCTCTGTAGCCATTATTTCGGCCGATATTGGTGGGGAAATTGATTTTACAAATACTTGCGAAAATAATGTCGATAATGATACTGTTTGTGGATCTTGCGTAAGAATAGTATAAACTATTCGATTTGCATAGATTACTTCATTACTCTGGTCGACAATCATAATTCCTTGGCTTATATCATCAACAATTTTCTTTATAGCCTCATAATTGTCATAGATCTTTCGTTTTTCAAGGAAATTAAGTCGCTCGTACCTCTCTTGGATGTATGTTAACACCAGGTAAAGGATGATAACTTCCACCCCAAAAATAAATATCGGGACACCATACTTTTCTCGTTGAAACAGGAAGATGAAAAAATACACATACTGCGTAATCGTGACAACCGCCTTCATCCACCAATTCCCAAATGTGATGTTCATTGCGAGTGCACCGAATGCGGCTGACCAGGCCCATATATAAACTCCTAACTTACTAAACGCATCTATAGCCAAATTTCCAGCAAGCGGATACACAACAAAAGGAGTCAATGCAATCAAAGAGTCCAATATGATATTTATTTTGGCTATGTGTTTCTTGCATTTTGAAGCATACTTGATGAGACAATGAATTCCTGCAAGAGTTAGTAAGCCAGTTGCTAATCTCAAAAAGAGAAGGACTTTGGAACTGGTTGGTCCGAGATTTGGATTGAGCCCAATGGAGATTCCATTCGCGATCACGTAAACTATTGCTGTGAAGGTGATCATGACTCCTCTTTTCTTCAGCTGGAGTTGAAAGTCATGAGTATAAGCCTGTACGTAGTTTTGATTCTTGAACTGAAGAAAAATGTTCATGTCTCTTTTTTATTTTGAATCGTAAGCACGGAATTATTTCTATTGCGATTTACGGGTACATAGTCGCTTTTAATTTAATTTGATGAAAGCAATAAAAAAGAATCTCCAAATATCATTAAAAGAATCATTACAATGGATGGAAAAAAATTGGGAAGCTGTCTTGAACAATTATGTCGAAACGAAAATTGCGTCCTTCTTCGTTCGAGAGAGTGTACTGAAATGCTATAGTATTGGTTTAAAAGCTGACGTATCAAAGAAAACCATTCGAAATGTTTGAACCAGAAAACACATCCTTAAAGAGACACACCAAGATCATAAGTATGCTTATTTGGACTTAATCCTTGAGCGAGCCTTCGGAAAAAAGGTTCTTTATATCGTCATATTGTAAAATCAATCCAACCTTACAAAAATGAACAGTATATTAACCTTCCAGGCTAGTAGCCATCCATTAGATTACATTCAGTTCAGAGGAAAGGGAATATTTATTTATTTTTTTAAAAGCAAGTGCAAAAGATTTATTTTGCAAATAGTTAAATTTTGCAATCTCATTTAATGAATTTACATTTTAAGTTAAATGAGCATAACTAAAATTCCTTAAGACCCTCAGAAAACTCAAAGATTCCCAACATTATTACTTTTCAGAACTCAATAAATACAATAATATGCGAAAATAATAAAATGCTTAGTGATTTGACTCGAATAATATAAGAATTTTGACTCTCTCGATTAGTTTAATACTGCCATTGTATAAACATTTATAGAATTTGCTAACTATTCAATCTTCTCATCAGAGTTACTTACTTAACATATATCCAAGGAGTATTTACATGGGAAAAAATAATCAAAACTTGGGTACGGTCATTATTTTACACCTTTCATAATATGACTCTCGAATTCTCTGCTCCAATCGTCATAAAACTCGATATGGCTGATCGCCCAATGTCTTAGCGCTCTTAGAAGAGTGTAATATTTACTCTTTTTCATCCCATGTATATCCACATTCACAATCGAGCTTTTAATCTTTCTAAAATCTCTCTCATTCATTGATTTTGTTATCAATGAACACTGGTCAAACGAACCAAGTTCATCCAAGAAAACATCCTCTCGATATCTCAGCTGAAGTTTCATATTCGTCCAAGTCGAAATGATCTTCCCATATAACAGAAAGAAACACGCTTCGAAGATTGAAATCGCATCCGGAGGCATGTGCTCCCAAGGGTTGCTGAGCTTGACGAGCTCAGTGAGTAGCTCGAGCTTGCATTCGGTCCTAAAGAAGATTCTGACTCTACTTGCGAATTTCTTGGAAATGTCATCGCTTATTTCGAATGGTGTCGTTGGAGAAAGCTGATTTTTCAGACTTTCTTTGATAATAGGTCCTTTGTCTTCTGGCTTCAGCTTTTTGCCTGGCAGCGGCAAGTTAAGGTCGAATTGTACGACTGATTTAGTGTGACCTTTCTTTCGCGTTGTTATGTCAGTCGTTGGGATCGAAAGAGAGCTGCGTCTTCTCATTGCGTTGAAAAAATTAGTATGAGTGGCTGTTTTATGAAAATTTAAGTAGAATTATTGTTTAGCCTAAGTCAAGACATATGTAATGCGCTTTTCGCGCTGAATGGAACATCGATTTTGTCTCACTGAATGTTGCTTTTCTGACATGTAATTATTTACTGTATATTTCGCTTAGTTGAGTTTATTAAACGGCTAAATAATCTGAATAGTGGCGAATTATACTGAGTTTACTTGGATTGTTAGTAAGTAATTTAAAATCGAATAGAACTGAGCATTTGGATGAGTAAAATGAGTTTTGTGAAATTAACAGGAAAGTTGCAGAATAGTGCTATATATGCATTCATATATCGAATGTATTTCAGAATTGTGTGTGTACCATGATGGTCGGAGGGTCTCGAAGATTGAAGTTCAAATGAAAAAAGAAAGAAATATTTCATGAAATTGGGTTGTTTTCCATTGAAGGGGAGCGATTAAACATAATTGTTGTGAAACTTAAAGAGAAAATTGAAAGCAATGAGTTTACATCAGCATGATTACACTTATTACACTTTCTCACATAGTTGCCTATTTAAAGATAAAATTGACTAATTAGCCGGAATTTTCTCTCCAATTTGTACTTTTTGTAGCAGGATCTCTAAAGGCCAGGATTCTAACTCTACTCCTCTCTGTCTTCGACTAGATGGCAAAACATCTGCTCTTGGTAATGGGGAATTTTTATATAAAGCGTTTATGGAAACTAGCGAAGACATGAAATCAACTATGATAATAAAACACAAAAATAGAATGAGCTTCAATTTTAGGAATCAATCCAATTTCGAAAGGCTCATCAAGCTCAATTATATAAAAAAAACAATAAATTAGCAAACTGAAAATGGACATTTTTTTGAGATTCAAGGAGAAAAAGCATGCAGAAGCATATTCTTGGGATATTGAACTCCAAATCCACAGAAGAATAGTTATATCAGCGATTGGGTGTGGCATAACTACATTCATTTATGGCATTATGTACCTTTGGATGCCAAATGTGGGCAGCCGAACTTGCCAGCTCCTGCTGGCAACAAGGTTTCTGCTTTACATCCTGCATCTCCTTGGGTATTATTGGGTGAAAAAAAATATTCATCGATTGAAGCCGAAAGCGTCAACTCTATTAAATTTGATAGATCTTGTTTGGTGCGCTTCCCAATTTGTCATATACCCCATATCTGGAAATATCACTGTAGATAATTTCAATAAGGTGGGAATATATGTCTGGGCTTGGTGCGCAGCCTTATGCTCATACTTTGCTTATATAATTCTCTTTTCTTGGTGGTTGAAGGTGCTTAATCTGTTGACACAAATGGCATTCTTCTTCTATTTTGTAGCGGAGAGAGAGCCTATGTATGCTCCAATATTCACATTTGCTCTGATTGGAGTATCTTGCTTCGTATTCCTATCATACACGATGGAAATGTACAAGAAATCAGATTTTCTGGAAAAAAGGAAAATCGATGAGAATTATGAGGCTATCAAGCGCATCTTTGATGATATTTGCCAAGGAATCGTTATCGTTGATACGAAGTTTAACACGATCTATGCGAATCGGACGGTTGAATCAATGTTTAATCGGAAATCTCCCCAGAAAGCTCTAGCGATAGAAGATCTCTTTGCTGAACTCGAAGTCAAAACGATCATTCCTGTCAGGGTATCGCTTAGCCATGAGAGATTATTACCATCTCGAGGAAATATTTCGGTAATAAAATTTAAGTCAGCGCTGAGTTACACAATTATCTTTTTAATTAGAAAATCTTTTTGAATGGGATGCTTGGAAGAATTAAAGGCTCTCTTTTTCATCCTGAGACACCCGAGGCTGCGATCACAGCTGAAACATACTGGGAAGATCCAGACAACCTGAAGAATAAAAAGAACTTTTCTATCAAATTTACCAATTCTCTCTTTATGGATAAGCAGGTAATTGTGATTAATATCACCGATACGACAGACAGAGACTCTCTCATTGCCGCTGAAGCGAGTAGCGAGTACAAATCTCGCATGCTATCTTCTGTGTCTCATGAGCTAAGAACTCCTCTCAATAGTAGTATAAACTTCATCGAGCAGACTATTACCGACAATACAGTCCCAGCGACCGTGAAAGAGAAATTTCTCATTCCTGCTTTGAGGAGTAATCGACTATTGCTTTCGTTGGTCAACGATATTCTTGATTTCTCCCAAATGCATGCGGGAAAACTGAGACTTGTTTTCGAATCCAAGAGTATCGTGGAGACTGCCAAAGAATGCATAGAATTGCTCGAAATACAGGCTCAAAAGAAAAGAATCAAACTCCATTTACAAAATAATTTGGGAAAACTAGGAGAAGTTATAACGACTGACCATAATCGACTGAAACAAGTGATTTTGAACTTACTCAGTAATGCCGTCAAATTCACTTTTCAAGGGGGAGTCACACTCACTCTCGATGAAACTGTGATGTCATGCCCTCAAGTCTCATCGCTCTCATATGACGGCCCTATCACACGACTCAGAGGAATAAAAGTTACCTGCCAAGACACTGGGATCGGAATCAGTTCAGAGAACCAGAAAAAACTTTTTCAAACCTTCGAGAAATTGGATTTGGGAAAGCATGACTTGAAAATCAATGCTACTGGAGCAGGGTTAGGACTAGTGATTTCTAATAACATTGTTCAAAGACTGGGTTCAGAAGATTTAACGGGAAGAGAAGCTGAAATCATCAGATTCAAGTCCAAAGAGAATGAAGGGTCGTCATTCTTTTTTAACGTATACGATCGAGATTCTAGATCTTCGATAAGTACCACTACGAAGAGTAATCTCCAGTTGATTCATGAAAATGGGTCTTCGGCGACAATTTCATTTATCGATATAGGATTGGGATTCAGGAATACTATGGAGTTAATGAGAACCATGTCTATAAAGCAAAACACCCCGAGGACAGGATACAACGACTCACCTAGGACCGCTAGGGTACTTGCTACCTTAACTAATTCAGTACATACTGATGATTGGCAATACTCACCAAGAAATTATTGCGAGTGCCCAAAGATATTGATAGTTGATGACGATCCATTTAATCTCACGGCTCTCGACCAAATACTCTCGAAGATTGGCATCGCATGCACATGGGCATTCAATGGCAAAGAGGCCCTCCAGAAAATTGAAACTAGACAGCGAAATCGTTGTTGCTCGACTTGTCAGCAATATAAAGTGGTGTTTCTTGATTGCCAGATGCCCGTCTTGGATGGCTTCGAGACGGCCAAATTATTGAAAAAGAAGGTTAAAAAAGGAGAGATTGATGACATAAAAATCATCGCATGCACCGCATTCGTTCAAAAATCTGATGAAGTGAAAGCAAAAGAAGCTGGGATGAATGACTTTTGTACGAAACCGATAAACTGTATTGCTATAAAAGAAAAGTTGTCGAAAATCGGCTTTATATAATAGTTTCATTTGACTATTAGTTAACTTAACAAATACTATATTTCAAAATCCTAATATAATATTTTCTCATTATAATGGCGAAAAATTTTCATAATTTGTTGGTGGACTTGGTAACTATACCAAACATATTTCAAATTTGTGTTTTCACTTCATCCAACAATCCAAAATATTTTTAATAGTTGATGATGAGCCATTGAATCTGACTGCTAAACATTACATATTCTCAAAGAAGTTATGACATTTTGCTTTTCCATTAAGTTAAAAAGTTAATTTCAACACCACTATTCATAGGAGTAGAGTCCATTTTAATATTTCATTTGCTTGTCTATTTCTCCTTAGCCTTAACTATTTATCGTAATATTATTTTTCTTAGCAGTCATTTAAGAAATTTTTAGAATAGTGAGGACCGTTTATTGGAATTCCGTTTGTAATAGGATTAGTACTACATTCTTTCTGAATCATTTAGCCAGCAGCTTCATCACAATATAAAAACGGCCAACCCTATGGTGTGATTTGCACTTCTATATATATTCGTTTTATTGGTTCTCTGAATCGGTCTCAGATTACGAAATTGGTTTTTGATCTCAATACCCAGTCAAGCGGGATTTGATTTCTTTCAATGTGTGAAATCAGAGCCACTGCACACCGATTAGCTGAGATATAATTGTTGTCAATTGCACAGTTTTTATTTCTAACAGGGCTTCTGATAACAAGACAATCTTCTGAGAATTAATCAAGAACATTATAGGTAAATTGAAAAAGTACCTCACTTTTCAGTCCAGATTAAGGTTCTGTATTAAATATTAAAATCTTCAGACTGCCAATTAATAGCTTCAATTATCTCGGGAATGGATATATTCCTTCGATTCAAGAATAAAAAGCACGCCGACGCGTATTCCTGTGACTTGGAGTATCAAGTTCAAAGACGTATCGTCATGCTTGGAATTGGTGGAAGTGTTTCTATCGCGATTTTTCCTCTCATGTCGCAATTTGTCCCCAAAGTGGTGAATAGGACGTCCCAGATCCTGCTGACTCTAAGATTCATCTTCATGGTATTGAATTTTATTGGTCATCTCCTTTTAAAGAAGTATATGCATCGCTTAAAACCACTTGTGCCTACATTAATCAACGTCTTGGATCTGACGAGTGTAGCATCTTTATTTGTCATCTATCCCATAGCTGGGAACGTCTCCATCGATGACTTCAGCAAACTTGGCGTATATGTTTGGGCTTGGAGCGCTGCTCTAGGCACAATTAGTGCATATCTCATCTTGGCATCTTGGTGGATGAAATTTCTCAATGCGAGCTTGCAGATGGCATTTTTTCTCTACTTCGTGGTGAAGAGAGAGCCCATCTATAGCCCAATACTAATATTCGGCTTTACAGGAATGATGACATTTGTGTTCTTATCTTATACACAAGAGCTATTTAAAAAAAAGGATTTTCTTGAAAAGAGGAAGATATATGACAATTATGAAGCCCTTATGCGCATCTTCGACGATATTTGCCAGGGAATCATTATAATGGATACTAAATTTAATATCACATATGCAAATCGAACTGTCGATGCTATGTTTAATCGTCAATCTTCTCAGAAGGTAGTGAAAATAGAGGAATTATTTGCAGAGATTCAAGTGAAAGCTGTCATTCCACCTGTGATACCGCTGATCACTGAGAGAATATTATTGTCTCAAGATAGTATCCAGGTAAATAACGTTTTATTCGTCAGATTTAACTAACAAAATTTTGTTGTTTTAGGATAATTCTCTTTATGGAATAATTGAGAGGATCAAAAACTCTCTCTTTGATCCTGAGTCTCCTGAGCCCTCAGTTACAGTCGAAGCATATTGGTTTGATCCGAATGATTCGAAGAATAAAAAGCATTTTTCTATCAAATTTACCACTTCTCTCTTCATGGATAAACAAGTAATCGTAATAAATATGACAGATACAACCGACAGAGACTCTCTCATTGCTGCCGAAGCAAGTAGTGAGTACAAAAGTCGGCTATTATCTTCGGTTTCCCATGAACTGAG
>ENA-UOTX01001894-UOTX01001894.1-compost-metagenome-genome-assembly--contig:-NODE-1894-length-12528-cov-6.807485_pt1 | contig 12528 bp, 11 predicted proteins | sample MGYA00238143_ERZ746982 | MGnify/ENA primary metagenome ERZ746982 (study PRJEB28758, sample SAMN06268862) | compost metagenome | isolation source: single cell | place: USA: California, Emeryville, Joint... | reverse complement strand
AAGGCTTGAGGATCTCAGGGTGGTTATCCAAGTGAGTGTTGTTCACCTTTGAAGTACATTAAAGCAGAGAAGATTGACAGCTACTTACTAAGATGACAAGATTTTGTTGAGTCTCTGGAAGAGCCTTTTCGAATTTCAACTCAGGGAGCTGCTCGTTCACATCCTTATAGATTTGACGAGCATACTTGGTGTTTTCGGACTGGGATATGGAAAGCATTTCTTTCGAAGATATTTTTATTAATTTATTAAAAGATACACCTACTTATCAATTCAAGATCAAGCGATTGCTAGGCTCAGAATCAACGAGTTTTTTTCCACCGAAAAATGGTGATTTCTTTCAATATCTTTTTTCAGCCTTATAGTTTATTCCGCCCAAGACGATTCTCCAAATCTCAAAAATCTTTCTTTGTAATGGATCAAAATTTCATTTCCATTGATCCAGAATAATTTGCCCAGAAGCTTACTGGTCACTAACTCATCTTTCAAAATTGAACAGGAAGAATATTTTCTAAGGATGCTTCCCTGAAGAATTATGACATGAAAACTTAGTTTAATAAATATCTTTTTCAAAACAAATCGAATTATCAGAAATCTTTATTTTTTGCAAATAAACCATTCTTTTCAATGTAAATTGATCGGTGCGTATTAATTAGATAACAAATTATGAATCTTTGGTGGTATGCAAGCAGCATCGGTTTCGCAATTATTTTTGCTGATAGAAGTACCTAAGCAAGAGTCTGGTTCCAAACCCAGTGCATCCCCTACGATGACCGACCCAATCGCTGACACCGATACTCGGACTAATGGAAATATGATAAGAAAGAACTTAACAGGTTTTATCTTTACCCGGCCATATCAATATGCGACCATTTAACATCCTTCTCAACAAAATTTTCCAAGAAAGCAGCACCATTTGAAGCTCCACCATACCTATTTTTTTATCAAGTTATTATTTTTCTTCAAAATTATCGATGTAGGCTAGGTACGATGAGGATGGGAGGTTATTGAGGTCAGCAACAGGACTCTTCGCGGTCTCTCTGTGCTCATCTTTGATAGGCATTCTCCATAAATCTTCAAACGAGCCTTCAGAAGCTTTCAACAGAGCTCCAGCGAGCTCATCATCATTTGAAAACAGGCCTGCGATGGTTCCTCCAAGAGCGATTGCGCACGCTCCAGTGAGAGTGGCGGCATCGATCAACGTCGTGACCTTGAAGTTTCTTTGAACCCAAGTCATTGTGTCTGCAAGCACAACGCGACCTTCAGCATCTGTATTTCCTATAGTGACCGTCAAACCCTATAGAAATTTGATGATTATTTTTATTGAAATAGATATTAATATGTGGATACATTGAGACTTCTGATGATATCAGATGGTCTGTAGGATTTACCATCAACAGAATTTTCTGCCACTCCCAAACCAACAACAACGTTTACCTGTTGAAAGTTTTGTATGAGTTCAAGAAATGACATTCAGATTACTGGTAGTTGTAACTCAGCAATGCCCAGGAGGGTAGAGAACATCGCAACTGCGCCTCCCTTATCTCCATACATGTATTCCATTCCTTGCATCTTGATATTAAGACCGCCTGAATCGAAAACGATGCCCTGCAAAAAAATTGTTTGCAAACTTTTCCTGAGTCTTGAGTATACCTTTCCTACAAGAGCAGTGTATTCTTCAGAGGTCTTATTTCCTATTAATCAAGGAAAAACATGTGATATCACTCATATTAATTTTTCTGTATTTGTTACCATTGTATTTGAGTGTAATCATCCTTGGTGGATGCTCGCTTCCTCTTCCAACGTTGTAAATGAGGTTCAACCCTTGTTTAGCTAGATCTTCTCCTTCGATCATGTTGACTTCAATTGAAGAGAAAGCTTCTTTCAGCCAGTTAGCGAGCTCAGCAATGAACTATTGACAAGCGGAGCTCAGTTCGGGGCCAGTGGAGTGAATGGTTATTTTACTGTAGTAGTCGCAACATTGGCTCTAGTGCATTGAAATTCACGAGCGAATATGGTGTATTTATATACAGAGATGTGGAATTTGAAATCTTTATCTAAAGGAGTCAAGATTGGGATATGAGATGAAGAGAGAGAAAAAAAAAGGGAAAAAAGTACCATACCTTGTGTGTCAAGGAAGTCGCAAACGAAGGTGAGTGAATCGAAAGCTTTTTGTGGCTTTTCAGTCTTGTCCTCGCCGGTAGGACTCTTTCTCTCGAATTTATGACCTCTGAGAATAATCACACTAGCAAGAATACCAACAGCCTCTGTAGAGATGAAACCAAGATACGATTTCTATTATTATAAGAAAAGAATGATTACCGTGAGTCAAAGACTCCTTGAGTGAAGGTTCTAGATAGATAGTAGCTTTCTTTGCCTTAAGAGCAACTAAATCATCAGAAACCTTAACAGCGAAATTGGCAATCTTGTCTCTAATCGGCATTTAGAGGACGGCATTGTAAGGTTATCTAATTTATCGCAAGTTTTACCTGCTGCTTTTAGCGTCGAGGTCAATATTGTAAACAACGGCTCTTTCGAAAAGTTTTGATTCACCAGTTCTGTAGAGAGTAACCTTCTTGTTGTCCTTGAGGTCAGTTCTGATGGTTTCATTAGCAAGGTAAGGCTTGAGGATCTCAGGGTGGTTATCCAAGTGAGTGTTGTTCACCTTTGAAGTTCATTAAAGCAGAGAAGATTGCCAACTACTTACTAAGATGACAAGATTTTGTTGAGTCTCTGGAAGAGCCTTTTCGAATTTCAACTCAGGGAGCTGCTCGTGGACATCCTTAAAGATGCGGCGAGCATACTTGGTGCTTTCGGATTGAGATATAGACAGCATTTTTCCTCAAGAACGTTGTCAATATTTAATTAGAAAGATACACTTAGAATGTTGACCAATTAAATTGTGTGTTTTTTCCTGAATCTGCGATCAGTTTCTGACAATAATGAAAGTAAAGAAAAATTTCCGTATCTATAGTAAATGTTGCTACCTGTATCCGAGTCAAAGGAACAATATGTTTAGAGATAACGAACCTTGAAGGATGTTAGCTTTAAATACTTTTGCGACAATGCGTAGTCCTATTCCAACATTCGCTCGCATAATAGTGGAGCGAAATTCATTGGATTCAGGCATTATCCTGCACTCATGCATACACTATATTTCGTCGATATCTGCAAAAAATTAGTATCACAAGTCGCATTAGGGCATGCAGTGAGAATTTTTGGTGAATTGAAATTATAGAAGATTATGAGCTATTCTTATCTTACCTAAAGCTATCTCTTAATTCAAGCAAATCAGGCGGTATCTACTAAAAGGATGATATTTTGAGGCAAAACTACCATTAAAACTCTCAGTTTCATGGATTTCATTTATTTATTTTTGTTAACTCGCTTTCCGGGTGGTAAAATCGTTCGGAAAATTTTCTGATCACTAATTTCAAAAAGATAAAGCTCTTTTCTAACATACGAGCCTTTTTCTTTCTTTCATCAGTCTGGGGAGAGCATATTGTGTTTAAAAGGCTATCACATTCCTCTACCTTTTTAGCTATGATTTTGACCAGATTTTTTCACCGATTTCGAAAACATAGTCTAATTTGATCTTCAGCTTCAAGACCAAAATGAACAGTGCAATTGATCTTGATCAACCTATCGAAACAGCGGAGAAAATATTTCACACCGTAGGCAATCTTGTCATAAGAACCAATGTAAATTTTGCCAATAACCAACTAGAAAGATGTAATTTCATTTGTACAATCTATGATTTCTTAACATTCCTATTTATAGCCACATCACTGAATACCACTGTGGTCAAACTTAAACCGAAGATGAATGCAGAGGCAACCAAATTGGAAGAGATTGCCTCTCCAAATGATGACGTACTGAAGCCCAATCCAACTTTAATTGGACTGACAATCCAGAAGACTGTTACGGTTTCAATTGCAGATAATACAAAGAAAGTCTACCTTGCAAAGAAGTACCCTCCGAATCCACTACAGAAAGTGTCAGTTGTGCCAAAAACCGAGCTTATGACTTGCACGGTCTGTTATCACGAAGTTAGGCAAGACCTTATTATTACATATAATGGCGTATCTCATGAAATCTGCAAGCCATGCTTTGTCGAATACCTTACAACACAAATCAATAATAATAAGGTACGATAGCAATGATGAACAATCTTCTAACATTGAATGCTCGGAATTAGGTTACCAAAATAATTTGTCCTCACTGTTCTGAAGAACCCCAAGACAGCACAATCAAAGAAATTGTTCCATTTGAGTTATACGAGAAATATAAAAAATTCCTCAAGAATATCCAAGTGAATACGAATCCACTCCTTAAATGGTGTCCCAATCTCAAATGCTCTGAAATTATCGTACTTGAAAAAGAAAATGCAGTCAAAGGCAAATGCCAGTTTTGCCATCTCGAAATCTGTGGCAAATGTGGACACAATTATCACGGGACAAGAACCTCTTGTGAAAAAGTAATTAGACCCTACTGACGAAATTATTCAATGATCTTTTGTAATTTTTAGTACCTGGCAGCAGAGCTCAAGAAATGGAAGTTAAGCCATGATTCAGCAAAGTGTCCATTTTGCAAGACAGTTGTAGAAAAAATCAACGGTTGCAATCACATGACATGCACGTATTTGATTATGGATATTCACAGTTGTCCTGATCTAATATTAATACGATGTGCTCATATGAATGGTGTTGGCTCTGTGGCTCTATGTATACGAATAATCATTACAAAACTCCTTTGGGATGCATGGGTCTTCAGGAGGGAACAAATAGAAAGAAGGATTTACCAAGATGGAAGCTATACTTGAGAAGAATCTGGTTGATACTTTTTGTTGTGTTTGGAATCCCGTGCATATTAAGTAAGTACTGGCTGAGGAAGTGTGAAGAACCCAAATTAGACATAGTAATAGCAGGATTCCTTTTCTTAGTTGGATTGATCTTGAGCACTCTTCTCATATGCCTTCTGCCTTTGTTTTTGCCTTTGGTTGGTGTAGTTGATCTCGTGGCATATCGCCGTACCAGGACAAAAATGCGCCTTAGAGCGCAGAGAATATTCGCAGAAAGGCTGAAAGAGATTCAAAGCAAAGAATTAAGATGAGATATTCTATCGTGAGTCTCAGTTCTGTTTACGCACATGCATATATGAATCTTATATCAAACTTTATATGTTCATAAAGGATTCATTTTTATAATTCCAAGATAGTCAAGCCATTCTTTCAATTTCTCATGAATAGACACAATTAAAGAATACTTCTCGTTTGTTAGCTGAAATGACTTGTGATTTTAAGACCAGAAATCAAACTGACTGATATTTATCCTCTTTCTTTTTTTTTTCTCTATAGGCCTTAGATCATTGAACCCCTAAAAAAAAGCGCCATTGGGACCTCTTGTTATGCATTTCCAAGAGCATAGACTTTAATTATCAAAGGAAAGTATCATATGTCAAAACCAAAAATAACCCACCCAAATACTTGAAGATTTTTTTGTTGGCATATGTAATAGTCTCCTATGTTTCCGTTTTCCTCAATATCATTTAGCAGTTCGTCAATCTTATTAGAGAGCCTTTACATATCCAATGAAAAGAATTTCACTCGAAGCCTATTGCTCTTTTGCATGAAATACTTGCATAATATCCGTTTTCAACATTGGTTGGGATCTAAAATTGTTCATAGTTGAGCTACCTGAGAAAACCAGAGGATTCTATTATGCTTGGACCTAACTGCATCTTTTGCGTTCGTAATATCTTTATATTTCACTCTGAACAAACAAAAAGGCTCCAATGTCTGAGTTATTGTCGGTAATATGCCTAAAGATAACCGATGCCAATGAACTTGAACTTCTAATTCAATAAATCAGCTGCTTAGCCTCCTTTAGAAAATAGAGAGCGAAACTCAAAGTAGATGAGCTTCATTTGCCCGCAAGCCAATGAAAAAGCGACTTTTGACCTCTTTCGAGGTGATGAGACGATTCTCACAGAGACCAGCTAGACTCTTCAAGATTGGATTAAATTTAGTTCAAATACAGCGCCACAACTTCAAAGGTCAAATGAGATTTGTATCTATCTTTCTAAATGCATGAACAGAATAGTAACTGATCACAAGAACCCACTTTTGCCTTAAAATTAATTCTGATAGAACCAGAATGGAGAAATCTACTGCAGTATTAAATTCTCGCAGTTTCAAGGAGATGAATATAATCGTAATCTAATTTCACTGCTGAGAAACTGGAAATGAACTACCAGGTTGATCTAGAACAGCCTCTTGAAACCAATAAGAAACATTCAATGTCTTATATCGAAGGTAATAAAATTAATGGCAATTCTACCATGACTTACAACTTAAAATTACATAAAAACCCTGGAAGGCAAAGTAATTTCACAGTTAGAATGAATAATTTCTTTAACAAGATTACCATAGATGATCTACTTCAGACGACTGTCATAAAACTGAGGTCAAAGAGAGATTCGCTACAACTCAATACAAAACAAAGTTACTTTTCAAACTATTCTACACAAGTGTTGAAGCCGCCTATTTTGCCAATAAAAGCGACTTTCGCTTGCACCGTTTGTTATACAGAAGTCAAACACGACTCTATTATTAAATTTAATGGCACATCTCATGATATCTGCAAGCTATGCTATATCGAATACCTGAAAACCCAAATCAATAATAATAAGGTATGATAACAATGATGAGCAATTATTAACATTGAAATGTTTCCAATCCAGGTGACCAAAATAGTTTGCCCTCATTGCTCTGAAGAACTACGTGGCATCATAATTAAAATGCTTGTACCTCCTGAATTGTATGAGAAATATGAGAAATTCCTCCAAAATGCCCAAGTCACGGCGAACCCACTCTTGAAATGGTGCCCCAATCCGAAATGCTCCAAGATTGTCGTTCTTCAAAAAGAAAACGCGGAAATAGCCCAATGCAAGTTATGCGGTCAAAAAATATGTGGCAAATGCGGTCAAGAATATCACAGCACAAGTGTGACCTGTGAACAGGTAATATGATCTCAAACGTGTTTTTATATAAAGATTTTTCATTATTTTCCTTAGTATTTGAAGGGGGAGCTCAAGAAATGGAAAGTAGGGCATGATTCAGGAAAATGCCCTTTTTGTAAGACGATTGTGATAAAAGAGGAAGGCTGTAACCACATGACCTGCCCGTATTGAATTAATATACTTGCTTGTTTTTAACCTTTATTCTGTGAACAGCGTGTGCTCCTATGAGTGGTGTTGGATCTGTGACGCAGTATATACAAAGAGCCATTTCGCTTATGGGTTTCCTTTGGGATGTAAGGGTCTTCAGAAAAGAGTCAACAAGAACAAAAATGTACCACGATGGAAGAAATATTTGAGAAAGGCCTCTTGGATACTTCTCCTGCCATTATACTTCGTATTTGGAATCCCAGGCATTTTTTGCAGAGATTGGTTGAAGACGGAATGGAAGGATGACCCTATAGGAGCCATAGGGATGGTAATACCGATTTTTTTGATCGGATTAGTTTTGAGCGCCATTCTCATATGCTTTCTGCCATTAATTGGAACGATTTATCTTGCCAACTATTGTTGTAGTAGTTTGATATTTCGTCTAAGAGCGCGGAAAAAACTCGGAGAAAGGGAGAGAAAGGCTTCTAATGGAAAGTAAATGCCACCGAAAACTTATTCGGTATATAGATTGTGAATAAAATCATTTACTTTTGATACTGACATCTCTCTTTATACATAAAGTATTTGCTCCAAGAAGCTCTGAGTGATTAAATGTGATGCAAATGTATTTTGAGATTTGAAAGTTAAATCCTCATCTGAGGTGAAAACTTATTGGCATATTCCCGTTGACAGATTCCAGGCAATCTGAGATAGGATATATTCAGCAGGAAATTGCAATTCCTTTCTATTCTTCGGATAGATCTCGCAGACCTTTTCAATAGAGTTAATAATTCAAATTCCGTGCAATTTATTTTCGGATATATTTTGCTTGAGGATAGATACATGCGTAGAGCTAAACTGTAATTTTGTAAAGAAATGTGGATTATAGGATGCTGTTTTGCAAATTAAATGAAATTATTTAGATTCAAATTAGATATCAATATGGGATATTCTAGGATACGTTATTTGCTTTTGGAAATATTTCTCTAAAAAGATTTTCAGTCCTTAGGTATTTAACGTTATCCAGACTTAGCTAGGATTGGACTTAACTAGAACTATTCACAAATAAGGCGTTTTCTGATGAGGAAAGGCTAGTTCTGTTCAATTATCATGAATATTCTCAACGTTAATGCTTAATGAATCTTGCTACTCGAAATAGAGAAGATTATGGAAACTCACAACATTGAGTATTTTCCTTTCTTCTTATAAGCCATCATCGAAACTAATTTTTGAACCAAATAATGGATTACTCTGAAGTGCCTTCTTCTCTTCGGCTTTCATCCCTTCGCTATTTGATAGCTCTATTATTTCGAGACTGTTCCAAGAGACATTTCTCCCTAAGGCTATACCTTCTTTATAGCCAATCAGATTGTTGATTAGGTAGAGATATTTTAAATTTGTCCACCATTTATTTGCAGCAATAGCTGTTGCTCCCTCATCACCTATTTGGTTGCTTGAGAGGTTGAGTTTGGTTAATTTAGTCCACACCACATTTCGCCCTAACTCTCTAGCGCCTTCATTCTTGATTTGGTTACTTTGGAGATCAAGTTCTTCAAGATTTGACCACGTTTAAGTCAACCTCTCTGATAATAGCATTGGTGATGAGGGTGCCGCAGCAATAGGCAGAAATACAACTTGGATTAACCTCGTCCAGATGGAGATCTCTAATAATAATATAACTGACAAGGGAGCTATCGTCATCGGAAACAATACCGTTTGGGCTAAACTAAAGGTATTATCAATGCGTTGTAATAAAGTGGGAGATGAAGGATGTACAGCAATCGAAAAGCAGTAATAAGGGTCATATTCTTGTAAATGCTCAATAAACATCTGCCATCTTTCGAATAAAACATCCTTTCATCAATTTTTGCTCAGGTAAAATATATCAATTTCAAGAATGAGCGTATATACTCAAATCACAGATTCACGCAGCGCAGATGATATTGTATTACCATGATTCATTCAAAAATAGGCTGTTTGCTTGAAGTAAGTTCTTATACTGCTAATGATTTAGTTGCGCTTTGTGTTTACTTTCAATTGAGATTATTATCTTATAGTACAGTACTTGAATTATGGGACCTGAAAGGTTTTTGATTGATATGATAATTCCCTAAGAACATTGAACTGTCTCCTCACAGAGATGAATGAATTAATGGTAATTAATCACCCAGTCAAACGATTTTTCGGAATTGCATAGAAAATTGTGTCCAAACCTGCTTCATGAATTTCGCTAAAGTTTGCTTGGTATTGGATTTTCAATGAAATTCATCAATAGGACCTAAATATTCTGCCTATTAATATTGCCTTTCTTTTTTTGGTGTGTTGACATCTTAATCATCAGAATTTAGAGGTGGAGGAGGAGGATAGGAAAAACACACTTATGAAAACTTAATTCATCCTGCGCAATCTTGATGATTACCAATAGGCACCACGCATAGAAAATGTCTTAAAATTTTACATGCAAGCGCTCTTATATCCTTAAAATTTTCTTAGGGATGACCTCTCGTGTCCTCTGCAAAACTACCTTGACAGGTTCTTACATGAAGCAAACAGATGTGATTTCCTCTAATTTGTTATCATTAATGAATCTCAGTAAAATTCGATAGATAAACACTCACTCTTATCGACGCTCGCGCCACTGTAAATAATTTTTCCAGTTGTGAAATCCGTCACTTTTGCAGTGCAATCATCAGAAGAACTTGCCAGCGTATTTCCACTTGGATTCCATCGAACACAAGAGATAGATCCTAATTATCTTCAATTCAATTAATTCCTCAAAAATTACTTGAATGAGTCTCCGGGAAGGTTTTAACTATCGCAGCTTCGCGTTTATCAAAAATTTTGATAAGGCCATCATCGCCGCCTGACGCCAGCAAATTCCCATTGCTTGGACAAACGTCAATCCAAATAGTAAAATCTATACATGAACAATAGTCACTGAAGGGCAGCAGTCAGTGTGTTACACTGGGTTTCAAGTTCGATGGGATCTTTCAGCATTAGAAGTTCTTTCTCAGCATCCAAAATATTGAGCTTAGTACGATCATACTTGATATAGAGTAAAGGTTCTTCAAAGTTGGGGCTCCATCTACAGCGTCCATATCCATCTAATATACATGAAGTGCGCCTCAGATTTAGAAAAGCAAATAAAATAAAAGAAATCTTTTCTCCAACTAATAATGTGGCTCTTAAGTTAATAATGACTTACCACCAACTGTTTTCATGTTCAGTTTGAGATGAGAAGAAAGGCAACCTGTGTCCACAGCTGATATTAGACATATGCCATAACGGCTAAGCGTTGCCATGGACGTCCCATTAGGATCGAATTCGAGGCCTGCGATTCGATTATCTAGGAAAAGTTCATCCCGATATGATTTTCTAGAGATATCTCATTTACTTGGAGTATCACCGTACTGGGAGAGCCATTTTGACTTTCGAAATAATCGCATAATTTTGTCGGTTTTGGCGTCCAAATTTGCACCAAATAAATGATACGCTGCTTTTCCCTCGAGAGGGATCGCGCCTAATAGATTCCTTCTGGGATTATATGTCACATCTCCGTCGCCGCCTGCGACTAAAACACGATAAAATTGATGGAAAAGATTTGTATAAAAGTTTATAACAAAATAAATGTACCTCTACAAGCCTCCTCATAAGAATAAACTTTATGTACTCGTTCTTTCCGCGAGATATCAAAAAGCTCCAAGTTGGCCGACTGGTCGGAAGCATATTGGAGTGAGAAAAGAAGCTTTGTGTTTGGAATACTTTTGACATGTGTAAAACCAACGCCTTGTCAGCAAAGTGAGTAAACTTGAAAGAATGAGGACTACCGTTTGTATTCTTGTTTTGAACTCCATCAAAAGTTGCGTAGGTTTCCTTGGTATTTAGGTCAGCAATACTGATCTTATTGGTGTCAGCGGAGCTCCATGCGAGTAAAGATGCAGGCCTGCTTAGCATTGAGTATGATTTTCTTTTGAGAATTTAATGAGTTTAATTTGTTTTCGAGTAAAAAAGAGAATAAATCAATATATCTCATCAGGATATGAGAGTGAAACTACTTTCTGCTGGGTCTGGAAACAGCAAGCATCCAATGTACTCATTTCGTATAGCTCTTTCAAAGGTTCTGGATGGCTAGGAGAAAAGCAGCACCTCTGTTGTGTCTTTATAAGAAAAAGAGAATGAGTGTTGTTATCCTCAGGTATTTTATAAAATATCCGAAGTTTTTGTAGCTTTGCAAGTTTACATAAGGTTTGGACCTTTCTTTTTGAGCGATTGAGCCATCCCGAAATAATCCCAACTCATGGAGAAGAGTTTCAATCAGAGATCCATTGTAATTTTGCTTTCTTATGTTAACTACGACATTACTATTTATGCACACGAGATTCTGATGAGACTAGTTAGGAGAGCCAGTAGGAAAGCTCATTTCATAAGACAGACGGAAGATACCGTCAAAATTTTGATTTTGGTTGCTTTTCAACGTGACACTAGAGAGAGCTATATACTATATGTTAACATCATTCCACCAAATTACTTGATTGAACTAAAATACTTTACTCAGGTCAGGATTACTTTTATTTAATAGATTTATCATGCTTTGAAAGTTTTCAATTTTAACTATGAAATAGTAATTGATCGAATATAATTCCAAAATATTTTAATGTTGATTATAATAATAAAATTCAAATTACGAAAAAGATTTGAATACAATAAGAGCAAAGTAGTCAATGGTAAAATTCGTTAGTAATGGGCGTAGAAATTTGAAATATAAAGAATGTCCAAGAGTGTGCTTGAAATTTTCATTACATTTGGTAAAGGGATTTTTTGGCGCATAAAGAGCTGATTTTCAAAACTATTTGTAAAGAACAATAGATATTCATCAATGATTGCTAGAATTCGAAGACTAAATCAGAATTTGAGTATTACAAGGTAGGAAAATTGATTGGATTTGTGAGTAAAGGTAGTTTAAGGCAAATTTAAATAAGTTACCCTCTCTCAAAACTAAACCACATCGAAATAGATTTTGATCTAAGATAGCAATACACAGATTAACGTGATTTGCTGTTGTTGAAAATAACTTAACATTTCTGAGCAAATTCGTTCAAACCTAATAATTTCATTCGCGAATAATAGAGATAGCAAAGCTTCTATCTTTCATAGATCCGAAGGAGGTGGAGTGAAATATTAAGATTGTGTCTTATGGATAATGGCCACTCCTCCACCTCTTTGGTCATCGCATTTGGAGAATAGAGCTCGATATTCTCGATTAAGAAGGTTATTGCTGCTGTCTTGATGCTCTTGTTTTAAGCATAGTTACGTCGTAAATGTTGCGCAGTACCAGAATTAATATTTCTCTTGTCTATTAATTTT
>ENA-UOTX01001890-UOTX01001890.1-compost-metagenome-genome-assembly--contig:-NODE-1890-length-12564-cov-15.991431_pt1 | contig 12564 bp, 15 predicted proteins | sample MGYA00238143_ERZ746982 | MGnify/ENA primary metagenome ERZ746982 (study PRJEB28758, sample SAMN06268862) | compost metagenome | isolation source: single cell | place: USA: California, Emeryville, Joint... | reverse complement strand
TTGTATTGATTTAGATTGAATAACGACAAATACTGAGAGCAATTCAATTCCAAGCTCCATTATTTTGCAGTTGTTCCGAGCTCGCTGCAATTTTAATATGTTAACAATAATAATAAAGCACTTCTTTTTGTCTCACATCTAATTTTCCTTTGTTGTAAATTGTAAATAAATTCAACTCGTCAATTAATATCTGCCTGATTTTGACCGTAACGAAATAACTAACATAAACCCAATTCCTAACCAAATTCACCTATCAGCATGTATTACTGAATTATTATCTTTTGAATGAGATTCCAATTTATAATTTATTGAAGAGCAGATCTAATTGACCTCAACACAGCATGAACAGAGAGTTAATCTCGAGTTTGCAATGAAATTTCGCAAAATCAAAAGGTGATGAATAGCCTTCCTATAATAATGAGGGCTAAAAATACGAAGAAAAACGCCGCGAAAACAAGCGCATTCCAAGTAGTGTGCCTCAAATGGGACAGATTTTCTAGTTTTCGATACTTATCCACAGTGATGATCGAAACAAAGAGATTGACTTCTCCCAAAACAATCGCAAAGACCATCTTCCAAACGGGAATTTCAGATATATCAACGTATCTTAAACCCTTAGCTCCTTCCGAAGGACATTCCATCAGCGCTGCAGAGACCAAGCACGCTAAAAAGCTCCTATTTAATTGTGTTATTTTCACACTAACATTGCTCATACCCGAAGACAGGTGCAGCCTTCTCCCAAAATCTGAGAGGTGGTATAATCATTAGCATGAAGAGCACGAATCCAATCGCCAATGTCAATGCAGCTGTTCCTTCATTTTGCTAGTTTTCATTGATGAGCGAAAGAGTAATGAGAACGTTTTTCATTACCAATGAGAAGTTCGTATTATCCATTTGCATTTCAGGGTCAGAGGGATAGCAAGCGCCAGCGTAACAGGTCGGACAGCCCAAGATATTGGGGAGTTGGAAAATTCCAACCGAGATCGCTGTAATCAGCGCTCCGAAGAGGCCTCCAATGACACAGTCCGAAGGGTAATGCACCCCAAGATGAACCTATCGAAACTTAAGACCCTTGTAACATGGGTCTTATTACCCTTGAAAAGGCGGTCAATACCGCAAGTCCAAAAATAATGGTATAGAAGCTGGCCGAACTCAGCGCCCTCTCAGGTTGTTGCATAACAACCTCTACGTGATAGTTGTATCCTGCCAACAGCGCATAGCCGAACACAACAGCACACACCGTGGATCTCGATGGAAGTGATGACGTTTTGTCTTTCCTCAGCTGTTGATTTGTGAGAAAGTCTTGAAACCGCTAATGATTTGTTTTACCTGATAGGCTCGTTCTACCATATAAGGACGCTTTCGAAAAGCGAACCTCTTGGGGATTTGGGCAGCGATAGCGGTGAACCAACCCGTGACTAATAAGAAAGACTAAGAAATCGGGCTTAGTAGATTAAGGGAATAGGATAATACAGCTATATAGTCCATGCCCAAAAGGAGGAAGATAATAACCAAAGACGGTCCGTTTTCAATCTGAGTGGCGTCTAAGGAAGATATTTAAAGGCAGATTTTTGAGAAAAAGCCTTACAGACCATGATAAGGGAGATATAATAAATCAACCAGGCCATGATCCTCCCGAATATGGTGCTATGCGGCTTTTTAATGATGAAATGCTGGAAGATTTTGATGAATTTATCGTCAAATTTTCTGAAGAAATCCTCGAAACCAGGCCCAACAACCCACATAAACGACTCTTTTGGTATGAATGGGTCATTTTCTCTGGGAATTATCGGACTATGAGCTTCAGGCTCGACTAAACAACGTAGCAGTCGTTAGAAAATGCCAGTATTATCATTACTGCTGAATGGTTCAGGACTTTCTTCCAATCCTTTTGACATCACGAGCTATTTATTTTATTTGGATATGCGATTAAATTTACAGAAGAATTTCCCGTTTATTTGTCAAATAACTGCGAATATCATTTTTAACAAACCTGGAAAACGATATTCAATTTCTCAAACCCTCTTGCCCATAAGCTCGATTGGCCGCTGCTCTGCAGAAGAATTCAGGATAGTTTGGATGACCTGTTAATAGTAATAGTGAATTCAGAGCCCTAAGATTAATGAAATCGAGATCCATCATTGGATAACGCAACAATAGAGCCTTACATGTAATTAATGCCTTAGAAAACACAGAATGGACTTGTTACGTCATCGTTTAAAAAAGTTATAATGGATATGAATGCCAAGTCCCTCATAATATACTATCCACATTATACATGAAAAACAGTGGCTAACTCTTAGAGCTGCTATTGCGTTGGAACAATCTTCTTTTTCGATCTGATTACAACCTTTTCGATAAGGAGAGGTTTGATGTCTTGTATTTTTATAAGTCTCTTTTGATGTAGGGACTCAAGAGACGTCCCAAAGTTAACCGGCCGCTTTGGGACAACGAGAACCCCAACGCACCCATTAATGAATTTCGAAGTGACTTCATTCATTTGAAGCTTCTCAAAGCACCCCTGGCCGTTCTTGAGTTCACATTCATCTTCCCCTTGAAGCACCTTGTTGCCTACACAAGCAAAACCTTGAATACTGTCTTTCCAAAAGGACAATATACCTGCTCTGTTCCTCAGAATAGGAGTACTAGGCAATTCCCATGTATGTACGCTCATTTGTAGAAGCATACTGCCATGGTTTTCCACGATACTACCATCAGAGATCTTGACGAGTTCTACCGATATTCTATATTAACAACGCTTTAGAAACAATCCAAGGAGTAATCAATCTACTTTATATTTCTTTCCCTCATGATCGGCGAAGGCAGCTTCGAGCTCAATCTGATCGCATAAGGAAAATCAGTCCTGCCTTTTGTGAACACTGCGAGCATCTCTGCCACGGAGGGGTTTTTCACTGGTTTAACTGTTTGTTTTTCGCTTTGACTCATCTTATTTAACCGTTCAAATGGACACTCCTCAATGCTACACTCACATTATCAACGAGTAAACAATATGCTATTACTCTTCATTTTTTGCTTGTTTCGCAAGGTCTTCAACCTGCTTTTGGATTACCGTTTGGGAATTGCGGAAATATTCAATTTTTTGATTCGTAAACTCAATCATCATTAACAGCTCGTCAAAATGGCTCGGAATAATCGGCATCTCCTGGATATACCTCTCTTCTACTCCAAACTCAACCTTTAGGTTAATATCCTGCTCACGAGCCTTATTCTCGGGAATCATTTCATAGTTAGAACCGCCGCGGTCATCAGTAGTCATCGTATCTGATTGATTCATAATTATCTCTTCGCCAGTAGAAAGTTTTAACAAATCCTGGAAAAGACCGGCGCCTTGTCAAAACCCATTAGCAGTTTGCTTTTAATACGCTCTTACTTATTTGTAATGGTTTTTGCGGTGCTTTCTCGGTGTTTTCTTCTTTTACTTGGTGGGTGTAAGCTTTCTTGTTTATTTTTTGAACCTTTTTTAATAGGAACTGCTGAAGGTTGTTTTTCGCGAGGACTGCTTGTGTGTCTCTGTAGAAGCACATTGACGGAAATTCAGAAGTACGTCACCTTTTTCAAGTTTGTGCCGTGTTCTGAAACCAATTCAAGATTATAAAAATCAAGCTTCGAATTCTGAAGGAATAAATTCGGTTGAGTATTGGCGCTCCGAACGAATGAAATCCCCTTATTAATTTCCGAAATTATATCCAAAGGTGATTATACAAAAAAGAGCGCTGACGGGGTATTAAAGGCTGATTAACTTTTTTAGTATAATTCCTTATTAGAAGGATAAAGCTGTAAATTAAAACGGTTTCCAAGTGTTTAATTCTCAAAAATTTGATCGAATTAAGCTCCGCCTGGTTTTTTAATAGAATTATCAATTTCTAAATCTCGCTGTCAGGAATTGAACAGAACACTGAATTTTGAGACTGGAAATTTCTGTTCTCACTGTTAGTTTGTCTAACGGCCCAGATTTTTCTATTATAAATAATTTTCTACGCTTCGTTAATCTGGAATACAGGCATTCCAAACGAGTTAATACCCTTGTGATTGAGGTAAGATTCTATTCTCGCTAAAAATATATAGATGACATTGGCATCACAGCTGAAGGCTAGCTAGGAGTTAGTTGGATACTCTTAATAGTTAAGAAAGCTAGTTGAGCCGGGATTACCCTCCATTGCAGATTAATATTGAAAATAATCGTAAAAACGAGAAAAAGGAAGATTAGGTAAGAGTGGACTGAGGTGAGAATCACCAAGATGCCAAAGCAATTGCTGAAAGTAAAATTTTTGGGGAGAAATTTTACCGTCATGTAGCAAAGCATAATAAATTGTTGACATTGACTTAGTGCGTCCTTTCGGGCGTCTTTGAGCCAGCATCGATCATTTTTTTGCATTGAAGAGGGGTTTATTCTCATCACAGGGCTACTTAACACATGAGCATTGGAATTTTGTTGATAATGGAGCTTTAATTTGTTGGAAATTTACACAATACAAAGGCCCTGGTTGATCAGTTTCTTTGATTTTGGATTCATTGTAGAAACACTTCTCAACAATTTATGCTCAAAAGATTTGATTCTATCAATCCCCCCTCATGACGTATAGCAAAATCAGAACAATTCAAAACCAAGACTCATTATTAGGATTTTAGATAATTGTGATTCCTGAGATGATCTCAGCTTAACTTTCCTCGATTAGCCAATGAATGAAATTTGCGATTCGAAAAAAATTTTGAATACTTTTTTGGATTATCCAAACAACAACAAAAAAAAGGAACACATCAAATTTCAGTATCATTAAATTATCGCAAAGTACCCCTGCAATAAAAAAACACAGAAAATCAGTATTTTTTCTAGAATGGAGAGAGAGAGTTAACGATTATCAAATACGAAATAGATTGGTGATACGTCTTATGATGGTAGCGATTTATTGTTAACTTTAATTAGCAGAAAGAAGCAACGAATAGACCATTTTAGAGCATTTTTAAAACTGGCTAAACTCTCCAACTTAAAATATTCAAAGCTATCATTTCGTAATATTCAAATATCTTTCACAGAGAAATGGAGCTATGGTTTAGCGTGTGCTACAACCGTAAAAGAATCTTCGAGCGATTTGAGCAGTTCATTGGTTATGGTTATCTTCTTTACATGGCTTTTGAATTCCTTTACAAAGTTATATTCTTCCATAAGCTCTTTCTTCTCGTTCACCGCGGCTTCGAATTTCGCGATACTAGAAAAAAGCGGTCCCTTCGTAATATTATTCATAAAATGCATCAGCTCATCGAATTTGCGAGACAGCATTTCCTCTTCATAAAACTGGTATATTGCGATCAAGCACTTATAAAACCCTTTCCATCCTTCCTATATACCATTTTCATGTATTCATTGTCATTCAAAACAATCAAAAAGAGGATCTATTACCAAAATCACACAGTCCCAAATCTTGAGCACGAGCAAAGAGTCTAGATTATACTGGCAAGCGTTGGTAAATATCGTGATGAACCAAGGCGAAGAGTATAGGTTACAGTCCATTTTTTCTTTCTGTTTTCAATGGGTATGAAACTCTAATAAGGCAAAAAATCTTACTTTGAAATGATCTGCCAGGGCCGGTAGGAAGATAGCTACCAACCGATTGAGCATATGGAACATGGGTCTCATGTTCGAGAGGTCGTTCTCAAATAATCTGCTCATTCTCCGATCCATCAGCGCGACGTAGAATCTGAAAGTTTCCTCTTCGTTTTGGAGGTAGTAGTACAAAAATCCCATGATGTAATTCATGCCTTGACAGTACGAAATCTCAGTGTTATAATGCGCGTAAAGACGAAGCAGGCTATGCAAAACGATCGGACTTATATCCGGGTTGTTATGGAAAGACCTCTGAACGTCCATGGTAATAATATCCTCAACGGCATACACTTTCAAGTCTTTGAGATTATGCTTTTCTTTCAATTGACAGTAATCGAAATTATACTTCTTCTATATTGATATATGGTCAAATCCTTTCACTATTCATAGACATTACCATCGCTAGCTTCAGCCTCCAGATAGCAAAGCGTTTCGTTATCATGACCTTTGGTTCTTTGCTTGCCAGAGCGAGCTTATATACTCTATTCTTGAAGGCATTGCACCATTTTTTGCATACAAGCAGCACATTCAAATTGTTTTCTCCAACGAGGAATTCCATTGCGAGGCGGATAGCAAACATTTCGCCGCCGTATTTATTCAGTCTTCTATTGTGCGAGGCTTTTCTCACAACCAACTCGTGTCGCTGGTTTTCGTCGGCTTTTTTGCTCAGCGCATAGTTTAAACTTTCAACGATTTTGCTGTCAATGTGCATCCTTTTTCGATAATTAAGCACTTGAATACACAAGAAAGAAGTACTTTTTCGCTAGATCAGACAAAATTTTCAGCGTTATCTCCGGCTTCAAGTCTATTTGCAGCAGCATTGTGTAGAGCTCGTCGAAGATGGTGAGTTTGATGCTGACTTCATCGATCGAGTGCATCTGCTTCTGCTGTTCAGTCTCTATCGCCTTCTCATTTTTTTTTGTTTGTTGTTTGGTTGAACTAGTGTTCATTAAGCTGAATAACATGTTCCCTTTATCCCCTAGAGTCCCCCCTGCCTGAGTGAAAGCTCGCCTTGGCTGAGGTGATCCAGACATAGACATGACTCGTTCCTCGAGGAGCTTTTCAGGAGCTCCTTTTTGGAATCTTTGGTACTCGTGCAGCTTTTTCTTGTAGAACAGGTAATACATCAAGTTTTCCCATCGGGATAAATCATCCCAGATAGGCGATCCTTTGAACTGAGAAATCAAGTAAATGATGATGTCGCTTTCTTTCTATAAGCCAATAAAATTGTTAATTTGTAATAAAATGGCGTGATTAGTTACATCGTGGTAAAACTTCGATAGAAAAATGATGAGGTTGTGAAATATTTCAGAGTCTTTTTCCTTTGTTTGGAGCACCCCTTTGAGAAACAAGCATTATAAGGAGTTTAGAGGGTGAGACTACGATACCATGGACTAAGGCCGCTCCGACCCTTTTGAGAAGACTCCACTTCTGTCTTTTCAGGGGAATCGCCTTGAAATTCAGCGTGTTTGAAATTATCTTGTCCAAAAAATATTTTTGGTTTGCTTTGCGATTGAAAAGCAGCGCCAGGGATTTCACGTCAACCACCGACTTTATATTTTCGGCCTCTTTCGACTCGATCGTGGAGATCGAGGTCTCAGTATCGTTCAGAGAGCGCGCTCGTTCTCGGATGACATGTGCTACGAGACTGTCCATCGAGATTTTATCCGATAGACTCACGGATTTGTCCAGCTATTTGACATTTTCAATACAAAATACTGGAAATACTCAGACTACTTTCATTGGCTGCAGATTCACGTGCTCGTCTTTCCCTTTGTGCTTTCCTCTCGCTTTCTTCATGATCTCGTATGAAACAAATTCTTCCCTTCGCTGCGTCCGGTTAGTTTTATTCAAATTCAACAGATCCTTCGATTTGGCCGGGGACTTCTCTGTTGCGGCCTCTATATCTTTGACTTTCTTCTCAAATCCCTGAAAAGTGCTATTGTTAAATGCACTTCACTATAGTTCAAATTACTGCCCAGGAATAGTCCTTGAAACTCAAATTTATCTCATTATACAGCTCTTGCGTGCTCTTGATGATTTGCGAAATATTTAGTTTCGTGAAATTGATCCTGCTCTCTTCATTCAAGTCGTAATTCTCAAATATCGAATCGAACTCCATGTCGTAATTCTCCCATTTTTGGTTAATAGCTGCCTGAAATGTCCCTCATTAGAACGGATTACACTAACAATGAGGTTTACGATGCATTGTCTGTACTCTTGTGTTGCTTGTTCCGCATTGCTTTTATGATCCAATGACTGGTCTGAAAAAACGATATCAGACTCTATATCGTAAAGGACGGGTAGATTACGCATCATGTTGATGTCCTCTTTGGAAACTTCTCCTGTGCCAGCTTTATGAAGGATCTCTTCATTCTTTTTGAGGAACTTCTCAGCTTTTTTAGTCGCTTTGTAATAGCTGATGAGAAAAACCAATTATTAGCGCATGAAGCGTTGGTAATTAACTTTTCTTGTTTCTTTTCGAGCTCCGCTCTGCTCTCTTGGATACTCTCCAGCATCTATATTTGATGAACATGTAAAGCAGCCTTTAAGCTGTTAGTGTTACCGAGGAAACAGATTCCATGAGAGTTTTGTTGGTTTCGTTGAAATTTTCGCAGAAAAGCTCGAAAGGCTCCATAATTTTGTTTTCAAAGTTTGCCGCATGCATCATGAAACAGTGGGAGATGTTCAAAATATAGTGGCAGAGATAGTTGTAAGCGAAGCTCACGCTCTCGTTCTGGTCTTCCGTAGCCGTTTTCGTAATATTGTGCTAATGAAGGTGCTCAGGCATGCTTTCTAACAGTACTTACCAGGAACCTCTCTGCGCTCTGTTTTAGAGTCTTCGCGAAGGCCTCCTAAGGAGTAATTATTTGGAGAGAGTGAGGAAGAGAATTAATTACATGTGCCTCTTGAATTTCTTTGAAAAAAAGTTTCATGAGAGTCACCTAGAGAGATCAATTGCTCATTTGGATGGTTTGGCCGCTTATTACTTTGAAGGCGCTGGTTTTCATCTCCCGCTCTAACCGACGGCAGTGTTCCCATGATTCGCTCACAGCTTTTTCCATTGTCAATTATTTTAAGATCAAAATAAAATCCCCTTGATTATCTGTTTATTATGAGGTGAAAGGATCCAAATCGAGAAAACCCATTTGTTGAAGCAGAGATTCCGAACCACCCATAATGAAGAAATATTACAGCCTAACGACTGGTTACATTAATACTCTTTTCTAGCAAACGGAAGCTTCCCACTATTAGGAATTTTTAGTATTTTTTTTTTTGTTTTTTGGTTAAGGTACTAGACATTTATCCCTTGAAGAGAAGTAATGCTGTAATCATTAGCAATATGGCAAGAGTTGTTTATTTTAGAAGATCATGTAGAGATATATTTGGGAGTAAAGGGTGTGTCAAGTACTATGAATGATTGTTGACTTTTAGATATATATATTGATAGTGAATTCTTCTGGACTTGCTCGGAGCGAAAAAAGACATTGCTTTCAATAGATTATCCGATTCATTCTTGCGCTCTTAAGAAATCCAGGATGATCAAATTCAATGCTGGTTTTTCTTAAGCAATAAAATTTATTGCATTAGGAAATAGACAGTTATTAATCCAAAAGCTATAAGATAATACAATGGATGAGATAAACACTTCGCTGAAACCGAGGCCGAAATCTGCTGTTTCTCCACTCAAAACCTCACCTGATAAGCCCAAAGAGACACTGATCAGCCTTCTAAACTTCGACCCGACCTGGAGAAAATACCCTTTTCTTACAAGGTAATTAATATTTCATTCTTAATAGATCTCATTTCCTCAATTCCAGTCCTCGGTCAATCGAAGCCTGCGAGTCATTGGGAATTGAAGAATGGGAGCTATTGATCAAGGCTCGAGAGGACTTCGCGCATGACCCTATCCCTCTTCGTTTTAAGGATAACGCTGACGAGTATCTGGAACTCAAGACGCAATACTACGAGCGGAACAGGAAAAAGAGACTCGAAGAGCTTCTTGAAGTATTTTGTCCTCCAACTCGCTCATAAGCATAGGTTAGGGAAGAAATCATAGAAGAACAGGAAAGACTGAAGGCCGAGGGATATGTAATAGAACATTCTCACAACTGCGATTAATAAGATATGAACCGCTGCTAGTACGTTGGACCTGATTCAAGAAGGTCTTCCATGCTGATAGAATGGAGTAAAAAATCCCAAACGAGCCTTGAGGAAGAGAGAAGAAAACTCGACGCATTGCGTCGAAAGCAAGTAATTATCCCTCTATCACTGAGTTCTGACCTCCCACAGTCTCAAGATATAGACTTTATGATGAAAACTGAGCAAAAGAACATGGAACTTCAAAAAGTAAGGGATTAATCTACAACTCAGAGTACTAAGTCTCATTCATAGAGAATGGACTCTAAGATGGAGAGAATAAGGGCATTTGAAGAGGAAAGAAAGCGGGAGCATGAGATGAAAAAACAGGAGAAGGAAGAAGTGATGCGAAAGCGCGCGATGATGAAAGAAGAGGAGATTCTCGCGCAGAACAAGCGGTACCAAGAGCAGCTGCGGTGGAAGGAACTCAAAGAAAAGAAATGGAAAGAAAAGCAGGAATATCTCAATATGAAAAAATCCCAAGATATCCATGAACGAGAAGCTAAGCAAAGAGCGAAGGCAGAAGCATTGAAAAAAAAGGTTGCTGAGTATCAAGAGCAGAAGTTCCATGAAGTCGAAGCGAAGCGCCAGGCCGTAGAGGAAAAAACGAACGCGCTGCATAGGGTAAAAGCTACGAGAGGGTTATTAGGCCTTAACGCTTTGAATAAAGCTATTGGAGATGCAGAAAAAAGAAAAAGCGTATCAGCTTGAGAAAGCGCGGCAGGAATTCGAGAAGAAAATGAAGGAAATCAACGAAAAGAATGAACAGAAGCGAGAAGAGCAGCTTAATGTAAGCACCGAACAAATGCAGGAGAAAAGACTTATTGCTATTATTAGAAATTTCATGCTAAAATGATGAGATCCGAAGAGAAGCGGTCACGGTTCGAGCAGTTAAAACAAGATGAAATGCTTCAAAAGCGTATGAAATCAGAAGCAAAGGCAATGGAAGTACAAAAAGCACAGGTATTTCTCCCTTCATTTAGCTAAGTTTACCATTGATTCAATAGGAAAGACGAATACGAGAGGAAGAAGAGAAGAAAGCAGCTATTACCGAGGCACAGGAGCGAGCGGAGATGAACAGACAGCGAGTCCTCGAGGAGCTGGAATATGAGAGACAGCTCAAGATCCAAAGGGAAAACGAGCTGAGGGAAACGATAAAAGCCCGCCAGGAGTTCGAGGCGAAGAAACGGGAGATACAGAACGATGAGCTACTGAACGAGATCACGAAATCTTTCTACGAAGCAGGCGAAAGAAAACAGAACTATATCAATACCACCCTCAAGGGTCATATGCTGTCCCACCTGAAGGAGGAGGAAGCCAAGCAGGCTAAAATCCGCAATCAAAAGCGCCAGGAATTCGCAGCGAAAAAACTCGAAGAGAAATACCGCAAGGATGACGAGAAAATCAAAACGGCGATTAAAGAAAAAGAGGACTTCTTCAGACAAAAGAAAGCATTGCAGGCCGAGTTTAACAAAGAGAAGGAGGCTCTGCTCAAAGAATTCGAGAAAAAGAAAAGACAGATCGAGTACGAGACCTCCCAATACAGCAAATTCCAAAGGTCGATATCTCCGAACAAAAGCTTCGGAGAAAACGAGTTTAGAGCCTCGACGAGGAGTATTTCGCCAATTTCGCGACCGAAAACCGCGCAGCAGACGAGGGGGACGCAGAGCACGCAAACGAAAAACAGGCAGATAGAAGATACACGAAGTCGGAGCCCAATAGGAAAGTCTATATCGACGACAAAATTTGGAATGACTACACCGAACAGAAGTAAGTCCCTGATAGGAAGGAAATCGCCGATGGGGAAGAGTAGTCCGGTAAAGACTATCAGTCGACCTGGAGATGAAGAGATAATGAGCGAGACGGCTCAGCGAACGATAGGGCAATTACGTGGACTGCAGTTGAAGCAGTTTGCGATGATGCTTAATGATGAGGTGAGATCGCTGCAGAATGTAAATTAAGATCACATTGGATTGTTATAATGGGAATTTTGTTAGTCAGCAGCGCATGATGTTGGAGCTTCGATTTTAAAGATTGCGAAACTGGCGCAGTAAGTTAATTTAGTAGTGTGGTTCTAATTTGAATGATTAGCGCGCAGAATGAAGAGATGAACAAGTGCTACAGAAAAGCTAACTTTCTGAATTTAGTTAAGTGAATTCCTGGTGTGGCAGCAGGAAGTAAGATGTGTTTATGCTAGTAAAAACATACTATATAATCAAGATTTTGCGACTTAATATTAACATGTTATCCAAGACAGCCAACAATAAGCACCGATAGGGTTGTTGTGTATCAAGTTACATGGAGGTTAAGGCGGAAAATTTAAAGATATATTTCTTTTTATAAAGCGTCGCTAAGAGGATTGGGAAGGGTTTCATTCATCAGAAAATTTCATGTATGAGTTGCACGCTGAAATGATCTAATGATCACAATAAGTGCTGTAAGCTAGTGTTATTGATTAATTCAAAGTTTTAGTCAGATGGTTCTTCATGAATAATAAAAAATAAGTGCTCACTAGTGTTAATACTCAATCTAAAGGCAACTATCAGCTCTAAAAATATGTGTTGAACTAGGAAATATTATTATATTATCGATACATTCGAATAAAAAGCTCACTCTTCCCGATGAGATCATAGAAGAGAGGAATTAGAAAAACATTCCCTGCCAATCTAACAAAAGTATTCCGATCTTATTTCAATAGGAAGCAGATATATTTTATAAGAAAATACATTGATAAGTCTTCGATTTTAAAGCCTATTATGAGTTAATTTGTTAATCTCTATTTCCTGTGGGTGATGTCTAGC
>ENA-UOTX01001889-UOTX01001889.1-compost-metagenome-genome-assembly--contig:-NODE-1889-length-12568-cov-14.570971_pt1 | contig 12568 bp, 9 predicted proteins | sample MGYA00238143_ERZ746982 | MGnify/ENA primary metagenome ERZ746982 (study PRJEB28758, sample SAMN06268862) | compost metagenome | isolation source: single cell | place: USA: California, Emeryville, Joint... | reverse complement strand
AAACTATATTCACAAATCTCTCATGCACTTCGGACTCTCTGAGAAAGAAAATTCGGATGCTATAAATAAACCTTATTTGGGCCGTAAAACTGAAAGAAGCCATCGTTTCTCCGAAAGAACAAGTATTAAAAACATATTAACTGAGAATCATAATTATCTGCAACTTCAAGAGCTGGAGAATCGATCGAACTCCAAAATACACCCTAGAGACCCAACGGTTGAGCGGACCACGAGAGGAACTTCTTGTTCTCTTGAGCAACCTCGAAAAAGTTTCAGAGCTCAACCGATGCCAAACTTTTTCATTGCCCCGGTGATCTATAAATCTCAAAAGCCACTAACGATTCCTAAACAATTCAATTTTGCAAGTGAAAAGTAATTATTACTTCCTCATTCATTTTTAATATTCCTTATCTTTTTTATCCTCACTCAGATTGAACAGACAGGGAGAAAACCGAAAAAGAAAGGATGAATCTCAAGAGTTGATTATTGATGCGAATTTACCTCTGAGTGAGAAACTAGCATTGATTAAAGAACACATTTCAAAAAAGCGATCTTCATCCGCAAAGCCCATTGTGACGCAAGTAGCACAATAAATGAAATTTTATGTTATCTTCATCTAGGGCCAGACAACGAGAGCTGATTCTCAAAAAAATTCAAAACTGATGGAAAGATTTAAGGTATTCATCAATAACTGAATTGGGTTAGATCGATAATATTCCTCTAGGCTTTAGCTTCTTCTGAGATAAATAGTATTGTTAAGACGCGAAATTGGAGAGGAAGGGCTTAACACATTCGCTTATTGGAGTTGATCAACTAAAGTTTGTTTTTTTGTTTTTTTTTGAGGATGTATTTTTTACTTTCAACAAGAGCAACCTCAAATTTTGAGAACTGAATTGTATGCATACGCATTACTACTAGTTCGTGCAATTTTATCGTTGCTTCATTTATCAACTGAATAAGGATTTTTTATTTTTTTAAAAGAATAACGAGGTTGAAGAAACTTTCGACTTTTTCGACTTTGTTTTACACGAAATTAAGACGGAATCTTGAAATTTGCTGGCTGAGAAGTAACTTTGGAAGGTGAAATAAGAAATTTCGTAGAAACTAACATCAAAATAAAAGTAGCAAATATGATAGAATACAACATATATTCATTGGCTAGTCCCCTTCGATATTCAGAGGAAATTGGTATCAATTGTTTCAGTGGAGTCAGGAAATAAAGGTTCTCTTCTTCGATTTCGTGAGTAAACTTGATACGCACTTATGAATTGCTAAAACATTTTGGATGGTTTCTTGAAATCTACTTGAAAAGATTTTAAATTTCTTAACTATAAACAGTTGATTTTAAGCCCAAAAACTGCTTTTGCTACATTTTGCTAGAATATATCAAGGAGATGCTCTTTGATAAGAAACTTGCTCATCTTCCTAAAATTTATACCCGTGAGAAGAAAAATACAATAATCCAGGAAAAGCTTAAGCTCTAGGCAAGGGAAGAGCAGTGAAAAATATCTCTCTCAGCTTAACTCGTACAAAAACAATTGATTGACACAATACTTACAACCAGCATGAAATTTACCATGCAAAAAGCACAGCCAAAGGTTGTCAAATCAATTTTGAAAAGGGTTTAACATTGACATCTTAATTTCGAAAGGGAGTATTCGTCGGCATCCATGGTTTGAGGAGGTTCTGTCATTTCATTTCCCAGTTTTATTCCAGTAAACTAGTTTCCAAGGAAATATATCATATTATGCCAAAGTAAATTGTTTTATGACATCATTATTTATCTTGATGGCTCCGTTCTCAATGTTTGTATAAATCTCATCAGTAAGCTTTAAAAATGCCTATTTTTCATCATCATGCAATTGTCAATTTATCTGTCTGTTTACCTCAGTTACACTAACCGAGTCTCTAGTTGATGTTTCAACAAACATCATTCCATTCTTTTTTGCAAAATCTTCTCCCTCACTTTTAAGGACTTGTCGGCTAGGGAAATATAAGCTCATATTCCAATTGCCATAGAAATATTTACCTGCTCTCAAGATCACTTTTGTTTCCAATCAACAAAACTCGGATATTTAAATTGCAATTTTGCTGAATTTCCTCAATCCACGAGGTTAAAGAGTCAAAAGTTTCACGTCTTTAGAATTAAGATTTTAAGAAAGAAGCTTGCCAGAATTTTTGGTTACCTTGTAATATCATAAACCACCAAAGCTCCTATAGCAGATTTAAAATAAGTTCGAGTAAGTGATCTAAAGCTCTCTTGTCCAGCCTTGAAATATTATCATTGCTATTGAAAGGATTATTAAGGTTACTGTGTCCCAGATCTGAAGTTTTATATTTGTTTCTTGGCATTTAACAATCGTAGTTCCAAACTCAACACCAATGGTAATATCATGGGTCTCTTTAGTTTGTCCATAGAGAAATTTAGAATTTATGCATGATTTTCCAACCGCTTGTTTGAAAATTCAAATTCAGAATGACTTTTTATTCAGTTAGATGTACCCATATCGCCAATAATAATGAACTTGAAAAGATATTTGTAGCTATGACTTGAGCTATCCATTTTCACACTGCAGGCAGTCTTGAGTAATAATTTTTATTTTGCTCGGATACTATTTCCACGGTATCATTCAAATTTAACCTAATTTTCTGATATCGTACGTTTTTTCGGTATCAACATTAACGCAAAGCCTGCAAGTATCTAATTTCCTTCGGCACTATTCATATGGTATTTCTTTTAGTTCCAGTATGGAATTCAATGGAAATATATATTCAAATCAATGAAGCTAAAAATTACGAGTTTCAAGAAGAAAAAAAAAAGAGAAGAAAAGTCTTTCTTGCGAGAATGCAATCATAAAAAGAAATATTTTCTCAATTCTTAACTAGTAAGTTCCATTAAATGAAGGATATGTATTTATAACAACAGAAAGAAGCTTTTTGTGTAGAGCTTGACCAAAAAAGAAAGAAGTTTTTCAATCATCTGAATCAAAATATTGAACACAGTACCACATGTATGTATTTATAGATGCTGTCGAGCAACTCGTATTTCACATGTAGTGGATACTCAAGCCAGCCAAAATTTTAGGAAATTTTCCGCCCCACCACAATAGGAGCCGCTTTAAATAAGAAAAGATTTCAATCAAGCCAAAAGGCTGTTTGGAGATCTAAAAATTCTTAATCACATAATCCAAAATCCTTTAGATCACATCAAGTGGTGAGAGGTAACAAATACTTTTGCTTGAAAAATAAGCAAACATGTTTCGGTTCTGAAAAATTATTTGCCCCTCTTAGGCCCCTCTAGAGAACTATCTTCTCAGATATGTTTCTGTCCGCAGTCCCATTAAAAAATAATGATATTATCTTAAGGTAGAGGTCTATTTACTTTTTCAGCCATTCTCACAGACTAATTCTAAAAAATTTCATTTAAGAGCATTTAAGAGATGAGATTTTCATTTTTTGTTTTTAGTTCGGTGACTGCTCCCAGAGCGCAAAAATTTCAGCTCTCCACTCATTATCTGAGAGTAGTTGGAGATTCGCATTGAAATTTACTTGTAAAACCGCTTTCTGCAATTGAGGCAATGCTGAAGCATTATAATAGGATTTTTTTCAGTATATAATCTCGAGGATTAGTCTCAATTGTAATTAATTAAATTGATTCAGAACTTAAAATGAAGCTGGAAGAAACTATCTCATACAAGCTTTACAACTATTTGGACCACAATCTCACGAAATAGTAACTCTAACACCTCCAATATTTTTGCTAATTCTCTCATCACTAGCTCAAAGGATATTATCCTATTCGAAGATTTCATTCAAACTTTTTATGATCTAATTGCCTCTTCAGAAAACTGGAGTCAATTAGTAAAAGACTCATCAGAGCAACTCCACATATATTTTGAGAGCAGTAAACTAATTTTTCAAAATGACAAATCTAATACTTGCCAGTTCTAGATGTTTCAAGGTTCTTAGGAGACGTAAAGACGTTTTTGGCAGTACATGGTCAAAAGGACTTGGTTGGAGAAACTCACTATGAGGATTGTGAGACAGAGAGTCAACAATCAGAAGGTACAGAGCGGAGCCAGGTCATTTCTAACATCACCGACAGTAGTATTTCGCCAATAACTAATCAAGCCAAAACTGAGGATGAGCTAAATGATCAGCGAACAGATACGATTTACGATTATTTGTAAGTTTTTGCATTCTAATTTTTATAATAAGATTTATTGTGATTAGTATTGACGAAACCGATTCTGACGATGAGATGATTATAGAGAAGAATTATCGGAGAAACCGGGAGAACAAAATGGATGACCAGGTAATCGAAAACGCAAGTTTAGGACAACAAATAGAGAATCAAGTTTCAATCGGCAAGAGCCATTTTAAATCCAGCCTCTCAGAGAAAATTTTGACACCAGAAAGCTATGTGGAACAGTCGCTTCTTGATCCCCCAAACCACGTTTCTTCTTTCCCAATCGCATATTACCCATATTTCTATTACAATCATTGGTTCGCGAACGGCAGAAACCTTCCTCAAATGAAAGAAGGTTCTCAAGTTGGACAAATATCTCAGAGCGTTTCAATCCCGAAGCTGCAGAGTGTCTCTATTCCAGATAAAATTGATGAAACTATTGACGCAAAAAAGGTTAAGTTTGTTTTCGTTTCCTCCAGTCATCAGGAAGCTCAAAGCGCCGTCTCTATACAAATCGAAAGCCAATCTAAGCCGCAAGAAAAAATTGAAAAGAATACAATGCAAATTTCTAAAACATCAAATCTGGTCTACGTTAAGAAAATCTCTCAGGAATACAAATCTGTTTGCGCATTAAGAAAATTATTTAGCAAATTTGGAACTATAGTAGATATCAAGTTAGATCCTTGCCAACGATCAGCCTCAATAGAATTCCTGAAAGAAGCTGATGCTGTTAAAGCGATTCATAATTATCAGAATTCGATTAGTGATACTCAGATGTTGATCACTAAAAATCCCCCGGTAGCTAGCTCGAAGGCAGTTTCAAATTCTAAGTTTAAGCGCATGGCTCCTTCTCATACGTCACTAAGATCCAACGAATCTATAACTGAAAAACTCCAATTCCTCTATAATCTCAAAAAGTTCGTTGTTGATAAAGACAAAAAGAGAAGTTTGGCATTGAGAATTAAAGGCATTAAAGATGCTCAACGCACTAATTTTGTGACAGAATCAACACAAGAAATATTAGCCTCAGAAATTTTCAACCTGGACTTCGACATGACACTTATTCTCTCTAATTCCGATGAGCAAACTATGACAACAAAGGTTCTGACTTCCCAATTACAAGTAATACTACTATTTATTCCTGTTCAAAGTTTAACTTATTTTTATTATAGAATCATGGAAGAATTGAAACTTTGAAGATCAACCCGACTCTCAAATTAGCAGAAGTAAAATATTATGACGTAGAAAGCACCATTCAAGTAAACCCTTAACCATCTCCAATTTATCTTAATGGTTTTAACAATAGGCAATGAATTCGAGTGAGCCATTTTCAATGAAATTTAAACATGCACAATCGGAAGAATTGATGCAGAAAATTAGACTCTTTGAAGAAAAATATCTTTAGAGCTAGGTTTATTTTTTTCAAGAGATGGGTCACTCTTAGTTAAGGTCACAAGTTTAGATTAACATTGTTTATAGTATTGCCTATAAATTTTCATTTGTACAGTCTGCATTTCACCTAAACGTTTTCTATTATCACAATTTTCTTTTCATATTTGTTGACAACTCTCCCACACTTCATTCTCATAAAGTTCAAGCACTACAGAGGTCTTCGTGTAGATAGTATGGTGCTGTGCTCGTATTAACTAAAATTTTTGTCCATATTTTATCTGAGAGAGAGAAAAAACATCCAGCGTGATCAATAGGCTTACAGCCATCACTAAGTATCACTAAGGCTACAAAATCAACATTTATATCATAAGCATTTAATTTTATTGGAACTGTGATTAAATATTGCTTGTTCTATTCGAACAAATACGGTCAGAAAACTTTTTCCAAATTATTTCCTGGAAGAAATATTGATCTCTGATACGGAGAGAGTATTGTTGAAATTTTCTGCTGATGATCATGTTTCTCCTAACACTGCTTTTAAAGATTATACCGTTGCTATTTGCAAGTTCGATGGTAAAGCTTAATTTTTCGATCGATTTTCTAATGATATTGCTACTCATTTTGAAGGAGCTATTAGAACCTCTTCCCTTAAGCGCTCGTGGAAGTTTACGTAACTTTCCAAACAATACGGCAACAAATAATCCGGTTAATGATATTGATTTCGTCTATTTTGGAAATTGGTGTTTTTCGGATATTGGCAAGGTCTACAACATCTGCGATCTAGTTCGTGAAATAAATTTGTAGATCTCATTTTTCAGAGAAAACCACGGACTGGCATCGCTTTTTATCGTGTCCAAACAGTCAAAGCTGCACCTAACTCTTTACGATGGAGATTATATTGACAAAAGATTGGCTAGGATGACTATAAATTTTCCTCCGATGCAACAATACGAATCTGAAAAGTTTGCAAACCTATACATATCCCTCAATGATTACATTTTTTTAAAGGGAGATCAAATCCGGAAATACACACTTAAATTTGAGTTTACTTGAAAGATTCATTGAATACCGCTCAGTTAAAAGTATGCGACAATTTTCAATGAAGTAAAATAACCAGCACGGACTAGATTGCACGGCGAATATGACCATGAGTTTTTCCTTTCCTATCGAAAATCATGGTGATGAAGGACTCTTACGAAAGATAGATGCAACTATTGAGCTAAACTCTATCGAATGCAATATCGCTTTTCGTTCCAAATTTTCAAATTACGATATAGTAAATTTCTTCTATGCCTTTTTTAACAGTATTTCAAAAAAAAAAAGAAATATGATCACCAGGTCATGGGTTATTCAATTATCATGATATGCGTCTGCTTTATCAACATTTATTGCTGTATCATGATTATAAGGCAATTAAACATCATGGAGACGCACCACGAAAATGTATGCTTATCCCAAACTCTTTCTCTTTCTGTGCATTAAACTTTCTGATTTAACAAGTATTCAATAGTTTCCGTGGGGCTGATGTTTTGCTGGGATTCCTGTTTCTGGATTGCTCATCTCTACAGTTCGATTGTCGGAAAACGACATCTCTATTTTTTCGTGACCCCAGTGTTTTGGTACTTTGTGTTTTCGGCTTTCTTCGAATACAAGCTTCTTACTATCATTTGGCATCTCCGAATAACCGATCATAATAATGTAATAGAAACTCTTCAAAATGTGGGTATTTATCGTTTGTTAGAATCTTAGGCACGCACGAATAGAATCCGGACCCAATAGCATCTTTCTCTGTATCACTCTTTTTCTCAATTTTTTCGTCAATCAAATATCATTTTTAGATTGTTCGGCAGCAATCAGCGCTCTTCTGGCTTTTTTCTATTTTGATTTGAACGGTTTTCTCATGGTGTCGTCACTGATCTTTCTTCCCCAAATCATACATAACATGAGGAGAGGGTACAAAGCCAAGCTGGATCTGAAATTTATAGTTGGTATGGAAATTTTTCGTTTTGTGGAAATTGTAAGAGTGGCTTGATTTGACGATCTGAATAACACATTTTTTAACAGCTCTATGTCAAAGGATGCTCACAAAATATTTTCCAGATTACTCCCGATGACTCATTTATCAAGGGTTACCTCGTAATGGTGAGTGCACAATTAATAATGCTGTGGCTCCAGGCAAGAGTACATCCAAGATATTTAGTTCCAAGTTACTTCCTTCCAAAAATTCACGATTATTTTGTTACATTAACGGCCGAAAATGAAATGGTAAGTGACCGTGAGCTCTTTCTTTTGATCAACACATCTAAATAGGATATTTGTGCCATTTGTATCGAAAAACTAGTTCATGGATCTTCGATGGTAAGGGCACCTTTACTTCGCTCAAATAAGCAGAAAAAGGTGCTTCATATCATGGAAACACCTTGTAAACATCGGTTTCATGAAGAGTGCCTTTTGCATTGGATGAAGATCCGGTTGCAATGTCCTATGTGCAAAACTAGTATTCCTCCAATTGATTAAATAATTTAGATATATCTCCTTTAAATGTTAATTCGGATCAATTTGTTAGAATTTATTATTGATAAATAAACGAGAAACTCTGCATGTTGATTTATTTGTAAATGGAGATCATAACTTGTATATAATGCCAGCCTTACGGATTACTTCACTCTTTCAGAAATAAGCTAAGGTAGAGTTGTTTTTTTTTGAGAATATCTAAATAGCATTAGAAACCTGAATAAAACACAAGAACTACGTTCCTGAATATCCTTGATTCTAGTCTAGCAGATCATAACACCAATGCAAACTTGATTTGTGATAAAAGTTTTTTATATCCTACAGCGTGCATCGTTGGATTGCTGCAGTGAATGGATTGATTATTGGTTTCTGGCATTACCAAGAATTCCTACATAAGAAAATAGAAGCGCTCTCTCCAGTGGTCTTTATCTTTTTAAATGTTAAGAACAAAAGTAGGCAAGCTAACTCTAAATATACACTTCACAATGATTCAAAAATGTTCTCAATTACATAAACACATTTACAAAATTGATATAGAAAGATATATAATGACAAAATAATTATTATTAAAGTTTCCTTACTCATTAATGTCTTTTTTACTCTTTATTCTGGGTAGAACAAGAGAACTATCATGCTGAATCGAATCGAAGATAGTGAAATTGTTTTCAAAATTCTGATTTTTCTTCTGTCGCAAGTTTTCTAAAAAGGAAGAAAACCCAGAGTTCTCCGTCGTTGTTAGATTGAAAATTTCAGTAGAATTTGCTAGAGGTCGCTCTTTCACGTTCTCATCATAAATTTTGTCTAGCTTTAATGCTTTAAACAACGAGAGATACCTCGCCCGGTCACTATTTCGTTCGGAAGAGATGCTTGAATGTTTGGAGGACTCGGTATTTTTGAGCTCCTGAACTCGCAGCCTTCTAGCTGAGTTTTTACTTTGGTGTGGATCATTTACATATCGAATAACCTTTTCATGCCTGCTTTTCAACAGTCTCTGACTTGAATTTTGTTCTGACATTTGGTTCTCAACAGCATTTTTCATGATCAAAGGTAATAGCTGATTTCCGTTGCTCTCAGCATTCAGAATTGAGCGGGCTGAGAGAGGTGCCAATTTTTGTTTGTAGTATTTGGTTGATTTTAAAACGTTATGGAAAACTGCTTTTTTTGTCTCTGTATAAGGGTCCACATTTCTGGGAAATGAAGTGATAATTTTGTTTCTTGGACTAATCATAGTTGCTACTTTGTCATTGTCCAAGCCATGCACTTGTTCTTCTGTGTGAATGGCTGGAGAGATCAATTTAATTTTCCTATTGCAGTCTCGATACGTGACTCTCACGTTAAGTTGTTTTTGTGCTTGGTTATGAGAACTGTTTAAATTTGAGGTTTGTCTCTTCTTTAAAATGGAATCATCTATGCTCGCAATCTTTGAGTCATTTGAAACAACCGTGGTGTTATTATTATTTTCGGAAGCTTCAGTAGAAAAATTTCTTTCATTTTCAAAATGGTATGCTGAGTTTGAAAGTTTCAATTCTTTTTGGCCATATTTAGCAAATCTTGTCTCTGCATTTGCAAGGATCGTTTTGAGTGCATTCGAAATAATGTCTTTCTGAAGCTTCGTGCGAAGCTTGGATTCTTTAACAGCTAGATTGAAGAGATTCCTATCCATGACGATTCGTTTAAATTTCTAACGTAGTTGAGAAATTTTGGTGGAATGATAGACAGCAAATAAAGTTACTTCCTTGTCCATATAATAAATGTCTGCGCTGGCTGAGACAACAGTAGCTGCTGTTTGTCGTGGGCATTTTTTCAATATCTCTTCAAGTCCGAAGTAATGATTTTTCGACAGAAGAGATAGCTGCGAGCATTTTAAAGAGTGACAACATTAGCTATAGTTACTCGAATGCGTTGGTGAATCTCGTTTTGTTTTGAGAGAGCGAAATATTTCTGTTGAACTTGATTACCAGGAATGCATGTTGGATCCATCAACAACTGTTTAAATTCTTCAAGTTCTGCATGCCTGACTGTCTTCGATAGCTAAGATATTTATTAACATATTTTCAAAGTTGCCGATCATCTACCTCGACTTCTCCTTCCCGCAAAAAATAAATTTTGTCTGGTTGGTCTCCTTCATGATATAAACAATGATTATTTGACAGCACTTTTCTGTTTAATTGTAGGAGAATTTCTTTGATTTTATCTCCACTAAGCTCAGAGAAGAGACTGAAACTTCTTAAGAATGCGACATCTTGCTCGTCTCTTGTCTCATATATTTGATCTGGACACATATGAGATATTTCAATTTTTTTCGCAGAAAGTTATTTCATTACATAAAATCCTATTGTAAAGTCTTCTTGAGAGCTTTCCGAGTATAGTCATTTCTTTACATAAAACTGTTGCTGTTCTAGCAAAGAGCATGACCAAGTTGCCTCATTTATTGAAGGTTTTGAATATTGGATTACCTTCGAGTCTGATGCTGCAGGGCAATTTCGCCAAATGACTCTCCCTCTTGCATGATCCTTCCAATAAAAAACTTTGGCATTTTTTCTTCAATGGCTCTTAGTTGTGCATCTCCTTCGATATTTCCTTCGAAAATAAACTTTTGATTCTGAAGTATCTCTTCTTCGGCTACTTCTTCAGTTGTGTTAGCTGCCACAATTTCATCAGTAATTTGAGATAATATTTCTAAATTTTTTTGTTAAATCCGATAAATAACCACGCGTACTATGATTGTTACTTTCACGAACAGAGTCCTGATTGTCAACAAATTTCGTCTTCTGTTTTTTTGTCCTTTTCCTGCCTGAACGATCCTGTGACTCAGAGAAAGCGGGCAGATTTTACGTTTAGTATCTTTTTGCTGATCGTTTTGAGGAATTATTGGTTTCCTTTGCTGTGGAGATTGAATTTCTTGCTTCTTTAAGAGAATATACACAGATCCCGTGAGAATGATATAGAAGTTTTCTCCCCAATCGCCTATCAAAGTTAGCTTGAAAGTCAGAAGCTGAAGGCAAATACCATGATTGAAGACAATCTCACCGGGCATGTATGTTTGGATCTCCAACTGCCGAAAGAGGTCAAGAAAAGATTCTGATTCAAGCTCAGATTGCATTTTCTGGAAGAATGCAATATCTTGAAATATCTCCATGAGAAATTGAAGTTCCTCATCAGAACGGCTTTTGCGATGTTTTTTAAGGACTTCTAGAGCGAGCTAATAGTGCATTCAGCAAGTGTAGATCATTTCAAAATACCTGAACATGTTCAAGGTTTTTCAAAGTGAAGCGAGTTTTTCTCAACTGCTCATCTGAAATGAGGGACTTCTGGTCCTTGAGCAACCTTTTTTGAGTTGATGCAGCTGCTTCAGGGATTAGCTTCCAGATTTTCTTAGTAGCAATAGTAGTAGTCATTTAATCGCGGATTTATAAGATTTTGCAATTTGAATTCATTTGATTACTCTCAACGAGCATAATTGTTACTGGATCAATCGATAATATTTTTTCTAAAAACTGCTTTTTGATAACTTCAGCAACGGCGATTGAAATTGAAAGCTTCAACAGAAATTAAGCCACTGAGGGTTTGATAAATGATGATCTCATCATTAAACATAATTTCGCAAAACAAGGAGAAAATGATGTATTCATCAACAGTCAAGGTTACAACACTCTCGATCCGGAATAAAACAATCAATTTTTGGGGAAAGGGTGCTATTTTGCTATCAAAAGGTAGAATAGTTGAAAATGAAACTTTTATAAGGATGGAGCTAGCGAAAACTTTGCTACTTTTATCAAATATTTTCCCAAAAACTAATAACATGTGTCATGTTGGTTAATCATTGCTACTATTCTTGCAGTTTCAAAACACTACAAAAAGAGCTCGCATTTCAACTCACCGAATTTAAGTATCAAATTAGAGCACCACCTCCCGCAGTTGTGTATAATTTATGAATTACTTCGAGATACGAGATATTCGAGTTTCTTGAGAGAGGTTATGGTGCCATGGTTTGAGTGCAAAAATTTATTTGGAAAGCATTCAACACTTTAGTCGTTAAAAGATAGAGTAATTTAAAAGAAAATCAAAAAGAATTATAATATTTATTAAAGTTGAAAAAAAAAATATATATTCTTCTCATACTTAGAAGCTAATTCAAATAACAATTCATTCTTTTCAAATATTTATTGGTAGTAAGGTACCGAAAGTCAAATTCAAGGTATTTTTTCCAAATTGTGTACTGGTATATAACTTGCTCTCGTCCTAAATGAGAATATCATTTATTTTAATTGGTCATATTGAGTACAAAGGTACAAATTTGAAGAAATAATTATAAGAGACTTCTAAGATAGCTTTCTATGTCGGGAATATTAAGATCAATCAGCTCGTCTGTAACCAACCAGTTTTTCCATTTGATAAAGCTAAGGAAAGAAAAATTAGTTTTCCAACTACGGTGTCAGAAAAAAGTGTGAATATTAACCGATACTAGTTCAT
>ENA-UOTX01001887-UOTX01001887.1-compost-metagenome-genome-assembly--contig:-NODE-1887-length-12603-cov-4.047821_pt1 | contig 12603 bp, 6 predicted proteins | sample MGYA00238143_ERZ746982 | MGnify/ENA primary metagenome ERZ746982 (study PRJEB28758, sample SAMN06268862) | compost metagenome | isolation source: single cell | place: USA: California, Emeryville, Joint... | reverse complement strand
ATTTATTTAAGATCGTTGAGTCCGCGAGAGATAATTGATAGCTCTGTCGCGCCAAGAGAAATAATCACCTTTCTTATTGTTCTTCGCATTTTCCAATCGCTTAACACATCTCTTTCTAAAAGAAATTAGCAAATGCAACGAGTTATTTCAAAAAACAGCCTTTACGATCAGAATATCAACCATACAATAATGAGCAAGTCAGAATATGTCCTTGCGAAGCATTTACCAACCCATAACCCGCTAAAAGTCCTCGATACTGAGCCTCCTAACCTTCGACTCCATCCGACTGAACTACCCGTGGATCGTAGTTTATATTACATTCAATCAAAAAAGCAAGAGGACGAAGAAGAGGAAACAGGACCTAGTCGACCGAAAGAAATGAGCCAAGAGCTGGAATTAACAATCAATCCGATGGACTATTTCAATCTTGAGAGAGCAATGGCTCAGAAAACTAGAGAATACGGTGATCTTAAGCGAAAACACGCGAGTTTCATGCAAAATCATGGTAATCTCCAGCAACTTTACAACAATGTGCTCCACCAACGCGATCAACTGCTTAATGAGAATCAAAAACAAAGGGATAATATTGAGAATTTGCAGCAAGAAAACTCTCACCTGCTGGAATTGCTTGGAAAATCAAAAGGTAAATACGAGAGTGCATCGAAAGTTGAAGCTGAGAACGTGAACTCCAATGAAATCGATCAGCTGGTTCAAGAACGAAATTACTATGAAGAGCAATATCATCAAGCTGTTGAGGAGCTTAATCGTGTGTCCCAGAAAAAATCAGAATCGGAAGCCGAGCTAAAACAGAAAATAAATTGGCTGCAGAATCAGATTGACGTGCTGTACAAAGACTACAAAAGTAATTTAACGGGATATGGAAGCGGGCATTCATATGAGAAAGGAGAACTCCATGTTGAAGGGGGCAGACCGGGAGATTCAGAGAAATTGAAGAGAGCAAGCGCATGTGAAGATGAAAATGAGGAGCTTAGAAGAGACAACGAGAATTTGTTAGCTGAGATAGATTTCCTCAAAGCCAAACTCGCTGCTTTGAGCAGAGCACACCAATTAGAGATGGACAGTATGAAAGCGCTTCCAGAAGGGGTCGATTTCACAAAGAAAGTCGAAGAAATTGCGAATAAGTTTGCTATTGATAAGGCTCAGCATGATCAACGCTATCGTGCACTGCAGTCTAGAGGATTTGAAGCTGAGGTACGCTGTGTTATGTTTATGACAGAGATCGAAAGATTACACATCGTCATTAACGACCTAATTAGAGAAGCTGATGACTTGCAGTCCCGTTATGCGTCGCAGGAAGAAGAGTATAGCCAACAAGTCCAAGATGTCAATATTCAGAATGAGGATGCTCAATGCAGCGCTACTGCGTCTGAAGCAGAGTTGTTAAAGAAAAAAGCCGTTGACTACCGCGAGCGCGTTGACTATCTCGAGACCTATCTCAATCAGTTGCAGGATGAACATAAAAATTACCGTATGAAAACGAGTCAGAGCATGGTGGAACTAGAGAGATGGAAATCGAAAAATGAAGGGCTTGAAAAGAAATATCGCGCGGACATTGCTCGTCTCAAAGATGAGGTTAGTCATTATAAATCTGCTTCAAAGATCCAGACACAAAGAGAGGGGAAACCAGAACATGATGTATATGGTTCTCTGCTCGAGTATCAGGATCAGAGAATCATTCAACTTGAGAGAAATTTGAAAGACGTTAGAAGGCAGCTGCATGAAGCGAGAAGAGGCGAATTTCAGAATGCGGCTGAAGCCGAGAGCTGGAAGAACAAATACAGATTGCTTGAGACCAGAGCAGTAGTCGAAGGGATCCCTATCCCTAGCGAAGGGCTTTCTACAGTGCAAGACCCGAGACTAGCAACTATTAGCCATGAGGATATTATTTTAGCTGGAAAAAAATCTCTGACGGATCAGGCTCCGCTATTAAAGGCAGGGTTTGTGGAACAGGAGGGACTAAATTTTCAGTTATTCCAAGAAAATCAAACTTTGAAAAAGGAAAATTTTGAGAAAGGACTAGAGAGTGAAGCTTGGAAAGAGAAGTATTATGAACAGCAAAAGAAGCATGAGTTTGAAATTAAAAAGCTAAGAGACGAGTTTGAATTCACATTGCAGCTATCCTTAAAGGAATCGTCTGAGCAAGCTAAGGATCAAACAACATACCCAAGCAAAAGCGATGGCTCTCTGATGAGATCAGAAGATACAAGGAACAAAGATCGAGGTTTAATCGCTAGACCCGAAGAGTCCAGGTTTCAGCAATCCTGGCACAGAGAGAGCGACTCTCAACCGGCTCCGATGGAAAATCGAGAATGGAGATCCCGTGATAGAACGCTTTCCAGCGACGCTCAGAGGGAGCCTGGAAAAATCAGTTTTAAAGCATCTATAAGTGAGATGCTTACTCAAAGTGTACCTGCGAGACTTCCAGAAGACAGCAAATTCACAGATTCTGAGAGGATGGCAGAAAGTCAGGCCCAATCGTTTGAACCTAGAACAAGAGATTTGCCACAGAGGAATGAGATGATGTATGACTATTCACAACAAAGGCGAGAAGAGGATGAAATGAACTTTGCCTCTCAAAGACAAAGTCCTCTAGACCAAACTGTTTCTGTGACTTTTAGAGGGCACATCCAAGATGTCGATCAAAAACAGCAGGCAGGCCTGCCTGATGATCAAGAAGTAAAACCCTACTCAACTCCAACGAGCCCCTACAAACAAAGCTATCCAGAGTCAAGAAAGCCATTCGCTGAAGATTTCGATCAGCGCAGGTTCATCGAAGAGGATTCTCTTGCTGGAGGGGCTTCCGAACCTGAACAGCTAGGCACAGGGCCTATTGATCCCAGAAAACAGAGCAGGTACTCCGCTGCGCCAAAAGACAAAGATGAAAACGTTCCAAGGACGTACCTTGGAACCGAAGTCCTTGCACCGGTTCATCGGTCCGAGAAAAAGAAGGAAACCGGAGACCCACGCGCTTCAGAAACCTATTCTCGCGCCTATGATCCAACACAAAGAACTCCTGAGCGCTCGAGCACACTATCGCCCACTGATAACCGCATGCCAAATTACTCCGTGAGTCCTTGGGACGAACGAACTACAGCTATCCAAGGCAGATCCACCGCCCTAGAACGGTCGAGTTCACCACTAACCCGAGAACGAAATACCTCCACACCTTCGCCAGTAGCCGACAGAACTTATGAAAGAAGTGCGTTGAGAAATTCAGCTGATGACCTTGCAAATAAAGATCTCAGAGCGATTATGCTTATGATAGAAGTGGAGAGACTAGGAACAGCATTAGCTACTATTTACCAACAGAACGAGCAGCTCGAGAACACTGTGGATTCTTTGTTAGGAGAAAAGGTCTCGCTTGAACAGCTCACTCAGACTCAACAAAGTCACCTCAGAAGCATCTCAGCCCAGTTGAATGAGCTGCAGCAAAAATTCGAGAGACTTGAGGTGGAAAATAAGACGCTTGCTTCCAATGAACGCAGTTTGAAATGGGAGCTTGAGAAATATAAAATTAAATATGATAGTGAGCTGAAAGAGCCATCTCCTTCGAGAAGAAGCTCTGAACGAGAGCAAAACGATGAAAAAGAAAAGCTGAAAGATCAAATCGCACAGCATCAATTGCGGCAAGAGGAGTTAGAATCGAAATTATTAGATTTACTTGGACAGATTGAGAAGTACCAAAGTCTGCTGAACAGCAGAGAGCAGGAAATAGTGGATCTCGCTAACGAAAATCATAATTTGACAGAAGAGCTTAAAGTGATTCAGAAAAAACTAGACGAGCTCGAGAACAGCAAACTAATTGAGCTAACCGAACAGAAACTGCAGCTTGAGGACGAGAAGAACAAGTTCACCCGAGCGGAGATCGCGAAATTGACTGACGAGCATAAAAGAGAGACACAAAAACTTGAGGAGGAAATTGCGGATCAAAAAGTGCGAACTTCGCAAATGGAAAGAAAAGTAAAGTCAGCAACGGAACAGATAGACAGGCAAACGAGCCAGATAAGACAACTGGAAGAAGAAATCGAAGAATTGAAAGCCAACCTCGCGATGGCAGAAGACCAAAAAATCCAGACTAAGACACTCTCTGATAAGAAGCTCAAGGAAAGCTCAGAGGAAATCGATAAAATTTCTGATGAGAAATTCCAAGCGACGAAAGAAGCCGAACTATTGAAGCTGAAAATCGAGCAAGAAAAGAACTCAAACCAGCAGAAAATCAAAGAACTTGAAGAAGAAAAGTCACGTATAAGCCAGTCCTTAGATCAATTAAGGGCCTCGAAAGAGGAAGTAGACCTTCGGCTTGTAATGATTTGCATTGAACTTGACCGTCAAGTAACTCTGATCCAGCAAAAGGACGCTCAAATTACTGCTCTACAGGAGCGGCAGCTCGAGTTAGAACAGCAACATGAAGAAGACCTCGTTAAATTGCAGAGCCAGCATACTGAGCAGTTGGATAGTAATCTAACAAAGCAGATGGAAGAGCATGAGAACGAAAAAGTGAAAATTAAATTGGAAATTGAGAAGCTTCAAGCCAATCACCTCAATGAGATAGCTGAAGCGAATCATCAGATAGAGGAACTCAGAAAGAAGGTTATAGAGCTTGAGAGTCAGCTATCAGAGCGGGAAATCCGCATTCAGGAATTGGAAAAAGAGAATAATGAGGCTCGTTTACAACTTGACAGCCAAATGAGTTTGAATAAAGAACTCCAGAGAGAAAACACTGAAATGAAATTAAGAATAGAGACCCTTACGCTACAGGTGAGTCAGTTAGAAACCGATAGAAATAATTTGGAACGAGAACGTGAGAAAGACCAGGAAACAATAAGAGATTTGACTGCACAGGTCGAGGAACTTCAGAGAAGAGTTAAAGACTTGTTGAATGAGATTGAACGAATAAATAATCAGAATAAGGAGGCGCAAGAGGCCAAAGATGGAGAATTCGATGATCTCGTCGATAAATTTGAAGCTTTAAAGAGGAATTTAATAGAAGCGAAGGAGATAGCGGCTAGGTTTGAAGCTGAGAGAGCGAATTACGAAGCAAAGATTATGAATCTTGAGAGTAAGGTGAAGGAACTGGTGATTCAGAATTCGAGTCTTTCAGAAGAAACGAAAAGTATGAAGGGGTTGCTAGAAAAGCACAACGTTGAGTTGGGTCAGACGGAAAAGAAACTGATGGAGAAGATTACGGATGTGGATGTGCTGCGTAGCCGATATGAAAAATGCGTAGAAGGTTTAAAAGTTCCTCCAAAAAGACTAAACTCGAGATCGAAGTCGCCGATTATTACTCAAGGGGATATTTGATATTTAATGTGTAAAATTGAATATAAATGAGCGTTTTTGTTCAGTAATTATTGCTCATTTGACATGCAATGAATATATGTGAGTGGTTTTGGATGTTGAAAGTCCAAAAAATTTTTACAAAATGATTTGTTTTGATCAAATATAAAACAATGTTTCGTGCCAATAAAGAAATTGGGGTAACATTTAAGGTAAAAATCAGCCGATTTTGAAGAAGAGTGAATGCTCCCATTTTGTATTCTCTTTAATAATAGAGCAATCGATAGCCCTGCAGATATATATATAGTTTGAAGTATTAATAATAATGGAACGGTAACAGAGCAAACAGTTTAATGTAATAATTTGAATTGCAAGTAGTTATTTTCACTTTCAATGCTCCTAAATTCGGAGAATCAGATTTCATTGCTGTTGACAGCGTCCTTGTTATTCCTCATGTTTTTATTCACTTTCAACTTTAACGTTCGGGCTTCGTTAAATTAAACTGAAAAATCAACAAGATCAGAAGAAGTTCTGTTTAATTATGTTGGGAACTGTTTTCGCAGTCTGAGAAGGAAATTCCGTTTGCATTTGATGAAAAACCTTCTTTCTTCCTCGCAGGCTTCCCATTCGATAGCATTTTATTTTCGCTGAAACCCAAAGAAGATCATTTCACAAATAAAAAACTCCTATTACCAAGAGATCAATCAAACGTCTCAATTTCGGAACAATTCCTGTTTGCGGGTTTTAAATTAAAACGAAAATAACTTTTTATTTCAAATATTGATTCACAACGGAACTGTAAATGCCACTTAAACGCGCTACTTCTAAAACAAACGAGTTTCACTTCAAAATAATTCTTTTAGGAGAATGTGAAACCGGAAAAACCGCCCTAATGAGACAAATCTGTGACGATCAATATTCCGCAACTTACAAATCAACGATTGGCGTAGACAATGGAGTATATTCTGATGAACTCGAGCAAGGGAGATTCCGAATCATTTTCTATGATACCTCCGGCCAAGAGCGCTTTCGTCCCATGACCAACGCGCTATTTTCCTCCAGTCAAGCAGCCATCTTCGTCTACGATATGAAAAACCCTGAAACGCTCGAAAAACTTGAGCCTTTGATCAAAGAAGTCTGTGAGCGGAAAGACGCAGCTAATTTCCAGAAAATTCTGCTTGGGAACAAGAACGATTTGATTGACTCAAACGTCGCTACCAAAGAAAAAGCATTTGAGATTGCGAAGCAGTACCGAATGAGAAGGATCGAATGCTCAGCAAAGGTCAAACCAAGCGTAATGAAGGCGATTAGTGATATCGTAGGAGATTTAATCGCTGCAAGGTTGAAATCAACGGAGGACGCACCAGAAAAATGCATCAAGAATGAGCCTAAGCAATCCAAAGATACTAAGAAACCTCCTCTTCAAGCAAGTCACCAAGCAAGGACTATCAGCGAGTCAACGCAATCTGAGAGCGTGTCTACGAACGAGAAAGATGAAATTGATCCTCAAAGTATTGATATTTTCACAGAAAACCGAAAGTCTATAAAAAAGGTTGGCTGTGCCTGTATGATATTCTAAGAAGAGGGTGAATAAGCGAAAGAATTTACCCGAGAGTCCCTTTCAGAGGTTAATATTTTGTTATTTAATACTAAAGACTAACAACAAGTTTAGAATCCCTGTATTGAATCTTATTAAATGATCCTAAGTCCCGTTCAGAGTTAAGGAATCAAGATTTTTATTTGATTTAATGATACATTACGTCTGAAGTTATCATATGATCCTACTTTATATTGCTATTGCGCTTTTTTTTGTTAACCACCTAAATAAACGAGTTACTCGATTAAATCTCACACGATTATTGAAATTCTTGCATTAGGCCTTTCTTTTAGGACAAAACCTGACTTTAATATGAAATCACAGTTGTTTATGATAATTACATCGAGTACTCTTATTTCTCACAATAGATACTTCTCAGTGACGAGTTAAGTATGAATTAAATTTAAATCACATTAGATATCGAATTTCTAATCCATGGACGTTGCTATATGGGGTTCACTTAGCGCAGGTTCTCTGACTTGGTTTGTTTACTTACTCAACAGCATCAGAAAACACAAGAAAAAAGTTAAGAAAATCGAAGAGACTGAAATATTCACTCCTTCAAAGCTCCTCAAACGTCTCCAAGATGAAAGATATTTATCGAAATGGGTCGCAGACCCAGACTTTCCCAACGAATTTAAGAAACTCTGCTGCATCGAAGGAAACATCCATTGCGATGACCCAGTCCGCAGCTACTTGAACCCTAATCTTAAAGCTGTTTACTTGGTTCGGTTTACTGATGAACTCTATTCAAACGATATATTTAGCAACCTTCCAGCCCAGCTCGAGGACAAAGACAACATATTCTCAGCTCCTTTATATTTTTCATTGGTGGATCCCACGGATAAGCAAAGTTGCCTGGTACGCCGGTCATTCCAAGTGAAATGCGGAGATGATATATTGGAAAAAATTGCAGAAAAGACAACGAAACTCGATTTGTCTATCTTCGAGCAGATCCTGGTGTTCCTTGCCATGGCAGTCGAGACCTTAATTCATTACGTAAGTAACGAAACAGCGACATTTCGAGGATTTAGAGTGGGAATTACGGAGAAAGAGATTGGAATCAAAGTCGGTGGGGTCTTGACCACTTGTGGCGAGGTGGTTTATGACAGACTGCAAAATACATTGAAAATCGATCATCCACTTTACTTTTTCTCTTCGAAGGCAAGGTTGTTGGAGAAACTTCAACGTCCGTTGAGCTGGAAATATTTTGGGCTGTTCTTTGCAACCCTTGCGTGTGTAGGGAGCGGAATTATGCTAACTAGAGCGCTCAAAGAGCCTTATCAGCGGCTGAGAGAGTATCTGGGCTACAGAAAAACAGACCCATTGAAAGGGATACATACAATGAACGTGGATGATTTTAAATGTAAAAAATGCAGAGATGCTCCTCGAAATGTGTTTTTGAAGCCTTGCTTGCATTTCGTCTTGTGCAAGGAGTGTGCACATCTGCCTGATACGAAAATCTGTCCTCAATGTTTCGAGAGGATCGATCGAACGATAGATTTGTACGATGCAAATTATAATCCACATGCCTAATAAGAGCATAATAATATAAGCAAAATTAGGAAATTCGCACTAAGCGCATTCTATGTGAGTAGTATGTTTGCATTATTTAGTCACACATACATGCGACCATTACACATAAAACAGTCTCATATATCTCCTAATCAATATTTTAAGCTTCCTTCCTTGAAGATGCCTAACTATTCTGGACATTCAAATATTGAAGAGCAGTATGTCAAAAAAAATTAGCTTTAATTTGATTTGAAACAGACTTTATTCGTTCATTAGAATATGAACATATAATAACTTCTCCCTCAATTTCAATAGCAAATTGGTCTCCATTTAGCACCATTATTCATTCTACTCAGCAATCCACACAACGTTACGCTATGTATCATTGCAAATATGTTTCTTGCGACAATTAAAGATATTTAAATACTCAGTTAAAATTAACTAACTCAGTGAAGAGATATGGATATTTTTTTCTGGAGCACAGCTAGCCTAGGCTCTCTCTTTTGGATTCAGCGAGTGCGCGCCGACATCAACAGCTACCATAACCAAGTCCAAGCGGTTCTGGACACCAACACTGCTAGCCCATCAACTCTTTTCAAGAGCCTTCAAGACGAGAAGTTTTTTTCAGACTGGAAGAGCGATCCTGTGTTCCCTCACCAATTCAAAAAGGAGTATTTCGTTGAAGGCGTCGCTAAATGCGACTTTCCTATTCAGAGCACTCTCAAACCTGACGTCAAAACTGTTTACCTGATTAATTTTAAAGACGACCTCTATTCATCTTCCGGTGTCCGTCGAACAGCTCTTAATCCAAAGGCAATACGAGCTCAAGAAAAAGTTTCGGCTCCTTTGCGTTTCACATTAGAAAAAGACGGGAAACAGTGCATTGTGCGTCGATCAATGGAAGTCACTGCACTTGATGATGTCCTTGTGCATATCAGTGAGAAGAGAACACTGTATCAATTATCAAAATCAGAGCAGATTCTCCTGAAAATAATAATGACAGCTAAAGGAATGCTACGTCTAGCAAGGAAGATTTTTGCGAATTTCCAGGGGATTAAGGTTGGTGTATCTGAAAAAGAAATTGGAATTGTGGTTGGGAGCAGCCTAACAGCTTACGGCGAAGTAATTTATGATAGACTTCAGGGCACGCTAACGATAGAGAGGCCATCGTATTTTTTCTCCTCGAAAGCGAATCTTCAAACCTTACTAATGCAACCGCTCGGTTTGAAAAAATTGAAGTTGTTCTTTGCCGCATTTGTGCTCGTAGGGAGCGGTTTTATGCTGGGAAGGGCATTGGCAAGAAGAGTACAAATATGGTTGGAATCGTATCGAGAGAAACAACGAGATCCGATAACACATCTCAAAAAAGTTTCCATTAATAGCTATCAGTGCAAATTATGCAACCAGAATCTAAGGTGTATTATACTAAAACCGTGCTTGCATTACATCGCATGTAAGGAATGTGCTGCGAAAGCCGAACTAACAAGATGTCCTGAATGCGATAGAAAAATTGAAGAGAAGTTAGAGGTGTTTATTTCTTAGGTTCTTCCATTGTAATTGCTAAGAATCGGACTTGAACAGTGTAATGTAATGTAATCGTAATTTGGTTTGAAAAAGTTTTCATGAACAAAATACTGGATAAAAAGCTACTAAAAAGTGCTATAGAAGGCTATAAATGAATGAGTTATCTTCTCAACAAAGAATCATATTAGGAATTATTATCCTTATTGTTCTTTAATCAATTCGTCCAGAGTTAAAATACTATCAATATATGATGTGTGCGTAGGTGTTCAGCCTTTGAGGTCGCTGGAGTCCTTTTAATCGGAATCGTTTTCGCAATTCGAAGAAAGAAGAACGTTGAGAATCGAGCTTATAACACATTTTGAATAACCCTCAGATAACATTGTATTTTAGAAACGCATTATAATATCGAGCTATTATCCCCATAAAAATGAGTTTAGTGTAAGAGTTATTAAATTTAATCTTGTTTGCTGACCACAAGATACATACAAAGCAATTTTCAATCCTGTACGTGGATTACTAACGACTTCTTGTGCACTGAAACACATGTCTCTCTGTAGTAGTCTATCCCTTTTCCTTGTGTGATATTTTGGATAAAATCTTGAAATGCTTCCCACTTACAGTGACCATTCTCGCTTTTTGCAAATATTTTGCACCACTTCATCATAGTAGACTCTAACCTCACTTGAATTTTCATCAGTTTCGTTCTTCCAAGCTTCGAACCTGAGAGCAGATGCGAACTTGGGGAAATAGCAAGAAGTGAAATTCCCATTTTCGAAAAAATTCTTATATAAGCACTCATGCGACGCGATTCCCATAGGGGTAAGGACTGGCACGAGTGTTGAATCGTGAGCACTGTAGAATCGGACAACAGTCTTAGAGCCCTTGAGAATCTGCTCGAGATCTTCCTTAAATTGATTGAGAGGGTTCATTGAGAAGAGCTGCCTTTGGAGAGGAGTTCCAGCACTTAGATAGTAGGCCATATAGTTCAAGAGAAAAGTCAAATTGCGTCCAAGACCAGAATTCAAGTCAATTTCTCCAGGGAGAGGCTTGCCCTCAAAGTAATTAACGATGAGAGTATCTCCAAGATCCTTCAATGCTTCAAGTGAAGATGCTGGGACGTTTAACTTTTTCCTCAACTCTGCAATTGTTGAGTTGAATTTCTTCATGATTTCATCATAACCAGGACTGTTGGTTAGATTTTTAGTCAAATTTGTAGTGATAGGACATGAAGTAGTGTAGTAACTCAGCAGAAGCTCATCTTTCTCTCCTTCAAGTGTGTGAATTGAACCTGGTTGATATCTGAAGGGGAGGACGTCTTTCTCAGTATCAGAAAAATTTGCCGGGTAGAGAGGATAAGCTCTTTCTAAAGGGTACGTCTCTGGAAATATGGGTCCTTTGCCTTGGAAGAGTCCATCATCAAGCATCGAGTAAACGCTCATCAATGTTCGGTTAAGGTGGAGTGAACGTAGATTGTATTTGGATCATACTTGGAGAGAGATTAGGGTAGATCTTGCTAAGGTAGGCTCTTCTCAAATATTGTTGTCTCATTCCAACAGGAGTGAGTTCTCCATACATATTTCCCCATGTGTTATCAACATTAGGGCCATTCGGTCCTCTGGCACCGTGGCGAAAGAGCATAACAATACCCGTAGGCTCTTGAGCAGCGAGCCCACAGACAATAAGAGCAAGTATGAGGACGATCCGATTACCAATTTCCATAAGCGTAAGATTTATTGAAATGTTAAAATTCAAGATCAGCAAAGCAATTTAATCTTTTAAATTCATGAAATCACAGGAAATTTTGAGTAATCCATAACTTAGAATTGTTACCGCATTTATTGGCGGGGTTGACGAAAACTGTCTCTTTACTGTCCTCTAGACACTCCAATGACACACGCCAGAGAGTATTCGTTTTGGAACAAATACATGCAGCAAATGGTTTGCTTCATCACGGGCCAATTTCCCGATGAAAATACTGTCCTATAAAAAAATCAATGAAATCCACAAATTTCCTCTCTCAATCATATATTTGAACCCCATTTTCGCAGCGAAACTGCTTTAAGACTCCTAAATGTACAAAGAAAAAAATTGGACTGAATAGAATATAAACTGAATTACCATTATTGTCGATAGCAGCCTCAAAAGAAATGTTCAATTACAGGTGTAGCATGCTACGGTGTGCATCCAAACACTGATAAACAGAGATGAGAGAGCTTTTACTGAGATTGATACGGAAAGGTACCAAGTCTGAAAATAACTTATAGCATTTTGTGCTTTTTGTAAGAATGAAAAATTCATAGTTTTTGCCTTATTGTATTATATTAAAACAAGAGCTGTTTGTTTATGACCAAAGGAAATTTGCTGTTATTTAGAGGAACCTACCTCATAGATTGCTACAACGCAAAGCTAATTAAATGCAAAAACAAACCAACAACATACAAGAAATTGATCGTATCATTGATCCAGCGAGAAGAGTTCAGCAAATTTTCAATTTTCTTTTCTCCTAAAAAATCTCCAAAGTCTCTCGCTAATCCGCAAATATAAGTTTGATATTTCTATCAAGAAAGCAATTCAAGATTTTTGAAGGGACACTATGCATAATTTATATCTTGTCTTACTTATTTAGAATAGAAACTTTTGATTCGCATCCTCAATTCAAATTTAAGGCA
>ENA-UOTX01001886-UOTX01001886.1-compost-metagenome-genome-assembly--contig:-NODE-1886-length-12605-cov-6.367337_pt1 | contig 12605 bp, 10 predicted proteins | sample MGYA00238143_ERZ746982 | MGnify/ENA primary metagenome ERZ746982 (study PRJEB28758, sample SAMN06268862) | compost metagenome | isolation source: single cell | place: USA: California, Emeryville, Joint... | reverse complement strand
CTTTTAGGATTTGGGGTTTACTGTCTCTCTAGCAATTCAAAAAAGCAAACTCCACACAAACAAGATAAAGTTAATTGTATTGAGGAGTTATTCCATTTCCTTAAAATAATTCCTGTGATTTATTGTCAGTTTTTAAACTCAAAATTTTCAGTGTGGTTTTAACAGCAGTACTATACTAATTCTAAGACTACTATAGCCGAATTATTCTACATTTTTATCGCTATTTCTCTTCAGAATGCTCGAATTATGTCACATATTAATCAATATTGTGCAAGCGCAATCCATATCTCCAACATCATCTAGAAATTGTCCTGAAACAGGTCAGTGAGCTTTAATTGACCAGAGCTAGAGTTTCCACTAAAACTAATTCCAATATATCCTCTGACTTAAAAAAACAAACAAAGATTTCGGATCCATCTCCACATCTACTAAGAATCCATTCATCTCCAATGAAAAAGTACTAATAGGACATATAATCCCATAAAAAAGCAAGATATAACCTTGAATTGTTAACTCTCTATTATATTAGAATAAGGTGCGAATATTAATTCTTTATGCATATCTTAACCAATTTCAGAAAAACTTCAAAATAATAATCCTACGTGGAGCTGCTATCGATTGATCCTTCGTAATGCTTAAAATAATCCTTCTTTTTGCACATCCTTTTTGAACTCATGTGCACCTTCTTTCAAATTCTCCGCCTTCTTTTCAACAAATTTCGCAGTGTCAATCGCTGCTTTATTGAGAGCATATTCAGCATCGATTTTTGCATGCTTTGCTTCTACTTCCGCCTTCTTCTCAGCATCCCAGAACGCATCTTTGGCATCTGTGATTTTCTGTCCTATATAATCCTTAACTTCAGCCAATTTATCTCCTGCTTTATCCAAGAGTGGCTTCTCTTGAGTTTGAGTCTAACAAATGCAAAGTTATTATGAAACCATTCCCTTAGAAAATGACTTACCACAGTGACTTTCTCGTTTCCCTTGTTATCGATTTCTTGGGTGATGGTGACTTTGGTTCCTGGAGGTACATTGAATTCCATGTTTTGTGCTTGAGAGACTTATTTTAAAAAGATGAATTATTTTTCTCTATGAAATTAGTGGCGTTCATCTCATTTATATAATGCGAGAATAACCAGCGAGGAGTAAGTTCAGTAGTTCTTTTCGATTACTGACAATCTATTAGAATAAATATCTTCTATTTTTAATTACCCTGCAACTTTACTCAATAATTTTTCAGCAAATTTCTGTATCGAAGGTTGTTCTAAATTTTCAGTTTAATTTCGAGAAGTTTTTCAATTTATTTTGTCCAACATGTGAGTTTAGTCTTTTATTATATGAATATCTCCTGTATGAGTTGACTTTCTTTTCGAAAGTAGCATAAGTTCAATGAATGTGAATAAGATACTAATCGCAATTGCTGTCTGTTTATCTACTTGAGATGATAGCCCAAAACAATTGAAACAAATCTTTTTGGATTTTCGAGGCTATGAGCCATTACTTGATACCAAATAAGACATTTTCTTGCGTTTTTAAAGCAATATTCGCAACTACTCTGCGACAATTGTGTCACCATCATGATTTTGCTAGAAGAGGCTGATGATACATTTGGGAAAACAACTAATCAATTCACCACACCACACATATGCTTTACTTTTACAACTGTTATCTGTAATTATATGTTGCATTTATTTATTTGTTTGTGTTATTTCAACCTTTCTCGGACTTCTAAGTTGTTCTCATGGCTACTAGTCTAAGGTTAAAAACAATTTTTGATTCCATCTCCACAATTATTACTAACCCATGTTGCGAGGATATGAATTATTCTTACAAGGAAGTAAAATGCATCCTTACTCGAGTCTTGCCATAAATAATTAGTTATATATTCAAAAATTAATTAATCGTTCAGGTTCTAGCTGCAATCTACTGCTTATTTTTGTGGAGTTGGGCATCGAGAGGGACTCTTAGGATTGGAATTGATGCTTTGCCTTTGCAGCCATCTCCTTCACATTGTCGCATCCCTTCTGAATCACATTGGCTGTGTCTCTGCCGGCTTTGTTTGTTCCGTATTCTGCGTCGATCTTGGCATGCTCAGCTTCAGCCTTGGATTTTTCTTTAGCATCAATCATGGCATCCTTAGCATCAGTCATTTTCTGAGAAACGTAATTCTGAGCTTCGGCAAGTTTGTCAGACATTTTATTGGTTTGGCTTTGTGTGTGTGTTGTGTTTTGATTTGATGAATTTGTTTTTGATTGTGAATAATAGGGGTCGAGACGCTTATATAGGCGTGATATGTCCAGCAACCAGAATATTTCAGTGGATTCTGTGAATTACTGGTTCTTTGATAGAATCTTGGGCTGATCGTCGAGGGCCACATTTTCAAATGAAAATGGCCAAGAACACTTAGGATCTCTAGTTCTTCTGTAATTTCTAATGAAAACTCGATCTTGTCATCAAAAGGAAACGGGATCATTGAAACCATATGACAGTTACACTAGATGCCGAGTCAATGTCGTCATAGTTGGCTGCACTGGTTTTCGTTATCATCATTTTGTTGATACTTCTCGAATTTGGAATTAATAAATTTCTAGAAATAAAAATCTTCGAAATTTTACGGTAGATTGTCAGGCTTTCGTGGTAGAAGAGGATGAAAGGTAAATACATATGGCCAGAAGACGGAGAAGAGCTTGGATATATGAAACAGATAAAATTTGACTGCTAATCACTCCATTTTTGTGTTTTGTGAAGAAATGGAGGAATTTAACCATCTCTCGAATTTGATCGCGTTCTGATGACTATAAATACTCTTGTCTGGAGACATGTCAATGAAAATATTTCCCAATTCGCCTCCTTCATCCTTCAGTTACATAATAATAATATTCTGAAATATTCCATTGCAGCAGCATCCTGGATTTGTTCCACAGTCAAGCGTCCAAATTCGTTAATTTTCTATATCGGGTTTTTTTAAAAAAATCACGCGCAAAGGAGTCTAAATGATACAAAACCGCAATCTAAATTTGTGGAACATGATTGTTTCCAGGCTGTGTTCTTGGAAGGCCATGTCATTGAGTGACCCAAGGAAAATTTGGACACTAATAGCTTAGTATGGTTCTTCTGTTCATTTTTTCAAGCCAAAAATACGTGGGAATGCCTAATGTATCTCGACATCCTATTTGTTTTATCTGTTCTTAACTTATAAAAAAATAACTTTCTTTTTTATCCTCACTCGGCAATTCTCCAAATCTTCAGTGTCCGAGCTTCTTTCCCAAGTAAATTTTTTTATCATTTTCTCTATACTTCCAAATCTACCAATGCAACTTAAAGAATGAGACTCTATCAGAGGATCCTTATTAACGCGATGCATTAGTCGAGGAAAATAAGTTTCAATTTCACAGCAAATCCACCTCTCTTTTCCAAAATACCAAGATTTGAAAAATTAACGTTGTCTTCCGAAAAGAAAAATTCGAAATTCCAGAATAAATGAAAATAAATTAGGCTCTTTTTTTTTTTCTCAAATACAAAGACACGATTTCCGAAATATCCTCGCTCTGGCAACACTGTTATTTCTGATTTCTTTACAAATTCTCATTAATTTCCTATAAGCTGTCACGAATCTCTGCGATGATACGATTCAAGACTCATTAAATTGTCTCTAAGAATAATTACTGCCGATAACTCTTTGATTAATGAATCAGTAATCTAATTCATTTCTAAAATAATTGCTGCTGAAAGCACATATCCTCAATTTATAAATGACACACGCTCTGATTAATACAATCAAAACTCAATTCATTATTGAAAAAATCTTCTTTAGCAAAGCAAAATCTTCATTACAACATGTCAGAGAAGCACATCGTCTTGAAAGAGGATCCTACCGTAGCTACGAAGCATGAGGAATCGCGAAAAATTCATGAAGACAATATCGAAATCAAGGACACTCCCACTGAACCTCAACAAAGTTACGCTCAAGATATATTAAACGAGGCTAAAGTTCAATTGAAGAGAACAGTGGCTGAAACAAAAACGAACTTAAATAAAATCGCTGTTGAAGTCACAGAATTAATTGGAAACACAGCTCATGATATCAGTGATAATATGAGCAATGTCAAAAAGGACATTGAACAGAAGGGAATTTTCTAGAAGTTTTGCAAAGACCATCTTGTGGACGATCTCAAGTGGAAGAGAAGGGTAGTTTAGAATCAGAGTCAGTTTTTAATGAGCCTCATCAATAATTACTTCATTTGAAAGTGAATCTCGCATAATTGTGTAAATATGCAATTGATATACATGAATACCTAATACAGATGAGAATACGATTTCGTTATTTGCTTGAAATGACTTACCGATGAAAAAGTTTTTTCAAAATTATGAACTAACATAAGGGAGATGTGATTTTTAATTGAGAAATGCTAGAAGTTTAGAGATATGGCCAATAATCGATGCAGATTCTGCATATTTCGAACTCATTTAGGGAGGTTGTAATAATTAGAAAAATAGGAGAATGAGCCTTTCTAGGTTCCCTTTAAATCTCCTTGGAGTGAATAATCGCCGCGACATTCATAAATTTGCATTATATTGTCAGTCTTATGAAATAGGTAGCTGATTTCCTTCTCAGCTTATCTCATTATAAGGAGTCATCTCTTAAGATGAAACTACTGAATACAATCTTGCACAAAAATGCTGTTCTAAATTCCGTGTTATTCAATTAAGAAAAACTGAAATGTACCAAATTTTCATGGTATTGATTACGAGCATCTGCAACATTCTTTATTTTCGAAAAAGAAAAATTCGAAACTCCAATTAAATCATCCATCCAGCTTCTTACCAATCACATCTGAGGCTTTCAATAATACTCGTGCGGAAACCCTTTCCTTCTTCACTCCTTCTCGTCGATTTCTTCCGAGATATTTCTAATTGTCGATAGAGTAGAAGATGATAAATTGAATCCTCTCTGATAAGATTACTGCAAATATTTTTTCGAGTAATTAACCAGTAGTCTCAAACCAAAGCAATCCTGAAAATACTTGCTGCTAGTAGCATGCCCTTAATATTTAAACCACATAAGCGTTGGTAATTACAATCAAAATATATAGCTTTATCACAAAAGTTTTCCAAGCAAAACCCCACATTACCATGTCCGACAAATTCGCAGTCAAGAACAACTCTACCGAAAGCCATCCTGGTGCTGTTAAACAAAAAATCAATGAGTTTAAAACTGAAGTGAAGAAAGAAGCAGCACAATCTAAAGCTAATTTGAATAAACTTGCGGTAGAAGTCGCTGAAGTTTCTGAGAAAACGGCTCATGAGATAGGTCAGGGTCTGGGCAATCTCAAACAAGATATTCAGCAGAGAGGAGCGCACTAAAAGTTTTGCACTGATGGTTCAGAGGACGAGAGAAATTGGAATGGTGATTAGAACATGTGATTAATATCTATAATCTTATCTGTGTCAGTTGCAATAATTACACTAAGAGTGAATTTCACATTTTTGTTGAACTGCTGAACATACATATGTGTAGTTTGGATGGAAGAATCATATTATGAATAGATTCGAACATGAATCCCATTACATTTTCTTTTTCGAGAGAATAAGTAATAATTCAACGAAGATTTTAATTTGATTCTAAGATATCCGGAGTATCTCCGATAACCTCTTTTGATAAGTTGGCACTATTTTTGCGAATCGATCTGGTATCATTATCCGACATTAATTCGTTGATTTCTAAAATAATGGACAACCCCTGCTAAAATCAATCCCTTTTTGTTCATCTACCTTGGAACGGAGATTAAGTTGGTAATACTCAATTCAAACCCTGAGAATTAAGTTTATCAAGCAAAAACTTATAAAAATTCTAAAAATTTCAAGCTTTCCTCCATGTCAAGTCAATGTATTTCGGGATTTATTCGAATAATCAGAAGCTTGGTTGCTATCCTTTTTCCCTTTCTTTTTTTTTCCTTTCTCAAAAACTAAAGTATTCGGGAGTTGAATCTCAAGCTCACTGCGAAACTATTCATTTGGGAGAACATATGAATTACTAACAAATTACAAAATTATTGGTTGTGGAAATTTGCAAAAATTCTATATTCTAGAATAGAAAAACTTCGAAATTCCAGATGAAAATAATAAATTTTTCAGTTATATCCTCTATATGAGAAACTCTGGAATTCCAGTATCCTTTTTTCTTTCTAGACAAGATAGAACCGCATCTACCTTCAATACTCCTCCTTTGGAACGGATTACGAAGGATATCCGGGAAGGCTTCAAAAGTATTACCATATTTTAGCTTACTGAAATAAAGTTGTGCTTTTTGTAATTATAAACTTTCTTCGATTTAATCTTCAGTAATCTTATATCATTACTGAAAATTATTTGCTACTGAAAGTCAAACATCTATATAAGCTGCTCGGGCTCGATTATTCGCAATCAAAAACAAATTCATCAAATCAAATCAAAACACAGCACACACACAAAATCCAAACCAATAAAATGTCTGACAAACTTACCGAAGCTCAACATTATGTTTCTCAGAAAATGACTGATGCCATGGACGCTATGGTTGATCTCAAAGAGAAAACCAAGGCTGAGGCAGCACATGCCAAGGTCGACGCAGAATACGGAACAAACAAAGTCGGCAGAGACGCAGCCAAGATGGTTGAGAAGGGATGTGACAATATGAAAGAGATGGCTGCAAAGGCAAAGCACCAATTCCAATCCTAAGAGCCCCTCTCGACAGCCAACTCCAGATGACAGCTGCATATTTATTTAGATTTCATCATTAAGGATTGGTTTATTTAGCTTTGCATGATTATTTATTGTAAGCAGATATCTAGTTTATGATAATTAGACAACCAACAAGTAAAATTCAAAAGCAACATATTGTCTTCTAGCTTATTTCTGAGCAATAAAGTAGAAAAGCACCTATTATTTCTCTGAAATAGAATTTGATACTCTTTTTCTGCTATCTGACCTCAGCAACTCAATTAAATTACGCTGTGAGTAGATATCAATACCTTACAACTTCGAATGAATTTTACTAAGTATTAATTTCGTTTTCTTACGAACATGGACGAAACAGATGACTTCCTAAGCGAATTTCATTTCTCTTGATCCGTTTGATCATTAAGATATCTACAATCTCTGATCTCGCACACGAATTTAATTTTATACATCAATTGGAGTTTGTGTTAACTCAGGGATTTCAGAGGCACCTGCGAAGTAAACGGAGCCATCTGATAGCTACCTTACTTCAATTTAAAGCGTCAGATACACTTATTTGTAGCTTAAGGTTAGAGGTCGAAACAGCTGATATGCTATCTGTTATTCATGCTGGGTATGATGAGATTTACGCTAATATCTACTGTACTATGGTCATGAGAAAATCTTGAACTGGAAAATCGTTACTATTCAATAGGACTAACCAGTTTGACTTGTAGAAATGTGATATTTCGTACTGTTAGAACAGTCAATTTGATAAGGTCATCGATTTCCGAACGTTCTACTGTATATCTGGTCATAGCAAATAGAATTTAATCATCGATATGACTACTGACCCTAAAGACCTCTTTTCCAGAAATTTAAGGTTAGGTAAGAGAGAGATATCAAACCGAAAGAATACGAACAAATAGCATTACATCTCACGCAGATGAAAGGCTTCTCCTGCCTCTTCCCAATTGGGACATGAAAATGAGAATTATCAGTATTTTTCAAAAATTCGCAAAAATTAATTCAGTACCATTTAAGAAGGATTCCAAAACGGTATTTTTTTATCAGGGTTCGTCACAAGACTAACAATTGAACATAGGATTTATTGGAAGGGCTTGTCTTTGCTTGATTTGTGCTCCAATGAAGAACACCACTCAACTTACACTAGACGCCATCTCTCAATATCAAATAAAGATAAAGATGACTACCACGTAAACTACTGACTCGATAAATATCAACTTGCTTGCCTCAAAAAAATGTCATTTCTTAAACGCTTTAATACTGTCCGATTCAGCTTGAACACAATATTTCGACTATTTAAGCCGTGTTACAAATCCAATCTACAATTAAAACAAAAACCAAGAGAAAAAATCTAATCACCCACTCCCAAAGATCCTACTATGAGAACTACCTTCGCTCTCTCTTTAATTATCACGATTCTTCTGGCCATCGCATATACCAGCAAGGCTTATAAACACGACAATACTTGCAACCACAAGGGAGCATATAAATGCGTGAGAAGTGACAGAGAGAAACGTTTCTGCCCAACGCAAGATTACGACTACTCCTGCGTTTGCAATAAACGCGGGAGATGCAAAACCGTGAGAAATACGAACAAGTGTGTGGAGTGCAAAGATAAAGATACGGATAGCATTTACGTTGGAAAGAGATGTCCATCTAAATGCCCAAAACAATCTAAACCATTCAGGCATTAATTTCCTAAATCTATTGCATACATTTGAGAATAAGAAAAATTTGTTAATGATGAGTAGAAATAAACTAGAACTAAATAAATTGCTAAAATGTATTGGAAGTAAAACCTTCATAAAGAGTAATCTAACCAATTGGAATATAAATGAAATCATTAATGGGTTTTCCTTCTCTTTAGTAATTATCAGCCATACTTATCAGATATTTTGTCAGTACTGGACTGTAAACCTCATTCATCAACCGAGTGTTACTAAATGAATTATTTTGAATGGGGTAATCAAAAATTGAATCTTACTAAATAAGAATTACTATTAATGTTTCAAGGTTGTTTGTTCAAATTGAGCGGTTGAGATATTTTATTTTTTTTAAAGAAAGACGCAACAAGCTGGACTAGAATGTAGTTAAGCAACGAAAAGCACTGAATTAAGTTAATAGGCGAATTTCAGCAGATAAAAATAACGACTCTACCACAATTTTGTATTTTCAAATCGCCAAATGATTTATTAAATTCTGAAAAATTAGAAAAAATTGTCGTTTTTGTAATTTTATTTCAGATAGTTTAAGCATTTGCAAAGAACAGATTCAATTTTCAAAAACGACGCAACTTGTAGAGCCAAGGGCTCTTTGGAGAATATATAAAGTTTAAATTGTCTCATCTACGCAGTCCTAACTTCTATTTATAATCTGCAAGAAACTACCCGTATTCATTATCTTATCAACAAATCCTCATTTCATAATTATTAATTTTTAAAAATTATTTTCTGTGACAGCCATCAAAACAAAATATGGAAAGATCAATTAGACTGAATGGTAATCTACTTACAGTTATGAATTCCTGTTATTCTTTTCAAGGCCATAAACCCGGCCTTTTTTTTACAATTCAAACCTCTTTGTTTTCAAAGCATTAGAAAACTTTCTAATTTTCCTCAATCTAAACGTGCCTAGATAAAATTAATCAGCAGCTCCTAGCTTGGTGCTCCTGGAGGAATAATAAGATCAGAGTTATTGATCTCGAGACTAAAGACGACTATGCTATATTTGATGGAGTTCAACTTAAAAAGGGAAATGGTTTATCAGCTCTCGAAATATATTAAATATGATGCAATTTTATCCAGGAACGGTACTTTGGACTCATTTGAAAGAGATTCCAAACACGAAATTACTCGTTTCTCTATTTCATTGGGGAACTTCTGCTAATTTTGAGGTGTTTGATATCTCACAACAGGAGCAGCCTAAAAAGATTTACGCTTTCGAGGGAGTGAAAGGAGGTATTTCTACTCTTTCTATTGACCTTATTTCTCTTTCGGTGACAGAGACCGAACCCGGAGATGTGACATATAACTCTCGAAGAAATCTCCTCGGTGCAATCCCTAGCGGAGGACAAATTGCTTACCACCTCTTTAACATTGAGTATAATGCCTTGAAAAGCAATTATAGCGTCAAGCTATTGAGAAAATCGAAGTGGCTTCCACAGTATAAAGTGATCTCAGGTAAATTATTAACATTATCAAATTCAGCCCTGAAGTCTCCTTTCGCTGAGATTAGATGCTTATGTTACTGGTCTTGATTTCAATCCTGATGGAGAGCTCATAGCGACTGTTGATTACGGTGGGATATGCTTGATCTCAGATGTGAGCGCGCATAGTTGCAAATGTGACCTTCCTGTTGGTTTTCGAGGTAAGATAATAAATGATATATGACATATTGAATCACGGCGGTACTAATCGTTAGACTTCTATGGTCGTTGCAGATGGAGCACGAATGCTGGTGAACCAATCGTTTATGTTAAATCCGGCGCTCTCAATGTGCTTGATGCTGAGAAGAAAAACCTGACCTTAACAAAGCCAATTCAACTCGAAGAAGATGGTAATGCCAATGAAATTATATTAACAAAGTTTATTTATTTTACCTTGCATTATATTTCTTATAGTATCACGCTGGGACTTTTCTACAAATTGGATTGACGTTTGCCCAATCGATGGAAATTTGCTTGTTTCCGGAGGCACCGATAATGATCTGAAGATTGTTGACCGTCGAGCGTCGAAGATTGTCAAAGTCTTTGCTAAGCTGCATTTAGGTAAGATATTGTGTCAGCACTAAAATAGAAGTGAATTTTCAGACTCTGTTTCTTGCGTCAGATGGAATCAACAAGGAGATTTATTAGCAAGCGTCTCTTCTCAGGGGATCGTCAAACTAGTAGAGTTTCGGACTGGAAAAGTGCTTCATACTGGAGCCTCGGCAGATGCAGGCAAATTCTAGCTTGTTTTTTTTTTTATCAATATTTTAATGGATCATGTAGAGGGACTTTGCTCTATCTGCTTCATCTAAGCAAAAGTCAAGATACAATTGCAGAGAAATGAGAAGATTGTTAGAGCGTTTTCGAGGTCCTTTAGATTTGACAAGTAGGACTAGTCTGCTATTCGGATTGATCTAAAGTAGATCTAAGAATAGATGTTTCATCTTCTAAGTTTTAACCAATATTAAACATGAGCATTAAACTGACTAAGAATTATAATCGAACTTTGAATTTAGAAAATTGTAACGTTAATAGAGAGGATTCTAAAATTACCAAAAAAGAAATTGAAATAAATTGAAAACAAAGAATTGGTATTTTTCTTGTTGCGAAAAGCTAACTAAGGAATCGATTAGACTGTATGTGCATTTTAAATCAACAACTGTGATCTTTAATTGATTTCGTAAAATATAAGTATTTTCTTTTCGATTCAAGGCATTATTAAGTAATAGAATTGTTTACTCATTTTTGACTTAATCGTTTCTGTGCATGTTTTAACAATACAAGTGTGAAAATAAATTTCTATCATTGAGAGAATGGAAAGAAATAAAGATATCTCGTCAGACTAACATGTTTTAATATAGGAAGAATTAAACTTAACTCCGAAGGCATCCTTCCACGAGTAAATTTTTTACGACCTGCTTGGAAATGATCAACAAAATACGAGCTAATAAGGAGTTATTTTTTCAGATTTGTTTATATTACTAACTGCAATTGCGCTATGACTCATTTAAAAACACTTGAAGAGAATTATTTATCGGTTGAAAGCTTTTGAGTTATTTTGATTATATTTATTATTCATATAGGTTACGATGATAGGCTGAATTTTCCAATAGAGAAAAAGAATACCATTAGTCTCGTTAGGTTGAACTCCGTCAAAGGTCGAGTACTCTTGTTTCGTTTCTATTTCAACAACACTGATCTTATTTTCCTTCCATGAGGACCAGGTCAGCAAGGTTGTATATGCAGGATATACCTCATCTATCCAAAGTAAGGTCATAATAGGAGATTGAAGGAGGAAAAAATGAGTATAACTCATCAAATAAGTTGATCAAAATACTCTTACTAGTTTTTATTGAATTTTGAAGCAAATCATCACTTGGTACAACTATCTTGGCTTTTGATTCTTCAACGACTATATGAGTCGATTTCTGACTGGTGTTTGACTTCCTTTTTGGAGGCATTACTTCTCACTTTGTTAGGTGCGAAAATAAATTTGAAATCATCAAAGCTGATCTCAAGTAAATTCTTGAGTGAGTGAAAATTTGGTTCTATCAGAGAAAAAATAAATAGAGAGAGAGGATTTTTCTTGAAGGTATTCTTAGTAGCAATAACAAACAATTCAAGCTCATTTCTAAAAATGGATTTTCAGCAAATTGAAGAAACATGAACCTCTCTCGAATCTTGAAGATAGCTATCTCAAGACTTTTTTCGACTCTACGGATTAAATTTTCCCGCTCATTACTTTAGCGATTTATCAGTTGAATCGATCGCCAGTATTTGTTTTCGAGTTTTAATTGCGACAATTTATATCTCTAAATATCGAAAAATGTTGGGAAATTTCAATATTTATGATACTTCTCTCAAGCTAATAATTAAGAATTTGATAAAAATTTAAATAAAGGTTGTCTGAGACTTTAAAATGAATTTCAGGATTCATACCGGTATTAGTATGAGACAACTTACTATCGGTCGAATACACTAAGAAACTGCGGGTAACAAACCTGTGTGAGGGCTAAGAATGCCTCATACTTAAAAAATAAATATTCACACGTAACTACTTCATCCCTCTGCAGACCCTGCAAAAAAATAATCAAGTATCTTTTGAGTCAAAACCTCACAACCCTGAGAAAAAACTTTTGATTGATTCCTCAAGTGGAAAGACACTCAGCGAAAATCGA
>ENA-UOTX01001884-UOTX01001884.1-compost-metagenome-genome-assembly--contig:-NODE-1884-length-12634-cov-11.562634_pt1 | contig 12634 bp, 5 predicted proteins | sample MGYA00238143_ERZ746982 | MGnify/ENA primary metagenome ERZ746982 (study PRJEB28758, sample SAMN06268862) | compost metagenome | isolation source: single cell | place: USA: California, Emeryville, Joint... | reverse complement strand
CCAACCTCCTTGATATGTATCACCATTCTCATAGGTTATGATATCAGCAGGAGTAAAGTCTCTTTTTTCATGCTGTTTGGCAGGTGACTTGCTTTCCTCGTTCGGCTCGTGGAATGTATCATCACTAAATATTTTGACATTCTTGTGTGAAGCTTTTGTGGTTGTCAGATCCTTTGTTGCACTATTAGAATTCGTTGCTCCTTTATTTTCTTCCTCATTATTGGACACTACTTTTCCCTGAAATTTATCATCATTTCGAGTAATAAATTGAGACTCCACAAGTGAATTTTCTTGATAAATGTTAACTTGGTCTCGAACAGCCTGGGTATCTTCTCGCAAAGAGATTGGCGAACCGTACACCATCAGATGTGCTTTTTCTATTATTGACTCATAGTTTGGACGATCTTCTGGATTTCTTGATAACATGCTCATTAGCAACTCTTGGAGCTCACTCGAGCATTTCCCCTTCGGAAATAATTCTGAAACTTGTTTTTCATAATTAGAAGTTGCATATTTTAGTTTTCTCCATTTCTCAAAATGAACGCCAAGGATGTCGAGGCTGATTAATGCAAGCGAAAATATCGCACTTTTATTAAGTTTACTCGGGATAGACTTAAAATCAACTGTCGAGTTGAACTCTGGAGCAGAATAATTGTTGCTGCTCAGACTATATAGGAGGTTATCGACAAAAGTCTTGATTAGTTTAGAATTTTTCTGGTTTGGTTCGTTGTCGGCGTAATTTTTGAGGGTGCAGGCATTTTCCCAGCTAGAAATCACAAATTTGTCGTCATTCTTCATATATCCGATGCAGTCAGGTACGAGAGTGAGAAACAGCAGACCACATTTCTTATACCCGTCATAAAGGCCAGAAATGATATCCAATATGAACTTTTCAACTAAAATACTTTTGTAGAGCTGTGGTTCTTTCATAGGTAGATCTTCTAACGAGTGATACAAAGGAAGTGTATACCATTTGTGGAGTTTTTGATCATCGATTGCACAATTTATCATTTGGATGACATTGCTGCAATTTTTCAAAGCTTGTAGAAGAGCTATTTCTCTGAGAAACCAAGAAATCTGTTCAGCTTTCATCGTGCGATACTCACGAGAGAAGGTATTGAGACATTTGATTATGACTGGCACTTGAAGATTCTTTTTGTGAGCAGCTGCAAGAGTTATTGTGAAATGACTGTGTTTCAGGATAATTAACCTTTCAAACTCCGAATTCAACGACGACAACAGACATTCCTCGTCAATTAGAGTCAGTTTCTGTAAAGTTTGATTCTTGAAAGGGCTAGTCTGCATCGAAACACTACGAAAATGAGCAAATAAATTATTAATTCTAGGGCTTGATCGTCGATAACTAGCTTGAAAGCACAACACACACAATCGCTCTATCTTACAGTTTTGCTAAAACCATGACCTGTGGTTTTTCGTAACACTAAATAAAACTACCTATTCTTTCATTTTCGATAAAGTCACATCAGGGTCATTGCCTCAATTTGGTTTATCATCACTTACTAAGTTAACGATTATTCCCTTTTTTTCTGTATGTCAAATTCTTTTACCCTCTTTGAAAAAACCAACAAGAGAGAGTAGTTAACATAACCAACCACTTATTTGGCCTCTCATTTTATTTCCGAAAATTAGCAATGAACATTTCTTCTTAAGTTCTCAAACTACTTCATCATAATTAATTTATATATCATCCTAATCATGATTTACTTCTATTTTGGGCTCAGCCCTAAGAAACTTTACGTATTGCCGATATAATTTCCGGATTTCTTTGTTGTTTTTTGAAAAATAATTCGCTTCAACAGCAATACACATACAAACTTACTCCAAAGCTGAAGTTCATAAATAGGCAGAATTATTTCGTTATCTATTTAAAAATTTCAAATTACATGATCATTTAGACTCATCGCTCAACTTCACTTCAGGGTACTGAGAAAATTTGACCAAAAAGCCAAGTCACATTTACTGGCGTTCTCTACATTAAGCCCCTGAATAACCAGTTATAAGATTAAATGCAAAGCTAATGAATGAGTAATTACTTCACCGCACATTATCGGAACCATGGAATTCTCCTGCGGTTGGATTTCTTGCACCCTTTGAATATCAGAACGGTCATATCCAGAATAAACCGCGTTTTCAAACTAATTCAACCAGAACAAATTATCTCATGAAAGAAACTTATATAATCCTCATTACATGAGCTGTTTGATATCCGTTATAATTCGGCTTTTGCTTCTTGAAATTTGTGTTCGAGCATAAATATCTCTGGTCCTCCACTTGAACCATAGGATTTTTTCTACATTTATTAATTAAGCCTCTCGAATTGTATTACAGCGCTTCGATCTCGGACTCTAAACTCTCATATCTTCTCTGGAGACCCTCAAGGTTTGCCAATGCTTCCTGGAGTTCCTTCGTCAATATATTATTCTGTTCTTTCAATGCATCATTCTAATCATATATTCGTGTAAAAGCTTCCTTTCCATAGAATGATATACCCATGTTACTAGTTGTTTCGCTTGGTTGGTTTTCATATTTTCCACAGCAGCCTTCGGCTTCAAGTACTTCCTGAAATTCTTGCTCCTTTCAATTTTACATAGCAAATCCCTTAAGCAGAGGAGGTTAATCAAAGGTCAGAAGCTATTTAATCATACTTTCCATGCTTCGTGAAATATGGGTGGCTATAGGTCAAGGACCCTTTTAAATGATTTTGCTTCTTAAAACCGTACATATTTAACTACTCAAAAAAGGTCAATTCCTGAAATTTAATCGAATTTACTTGTCTGATAAATGACAACAGTTTATTATGCTTGTAGAATTTCGGAAGCACCGTCTGTGCGAACAGCTCCGGTTTGGTGAAATGAAATGCCGTCCCTTCTTCATTCCACGTTATCAGTGTGGAATTTTCTTCTTCCTATAAGCAAAGCAATAGATTTAACAGATCATCATTATATTGTAGTTTTACCGATAACATCTGATGTAAGCAGCTTACAAACATATTGGGTTGTCTCATGGGCGAGTGCGCACTAGCCTCGCTTTTCACGGGGAGCATCGATTGGTACCCATCGCTGCCGCTTACGAAGCTCATGGTTTCGGGGTATTCGAATAGAGATTGATTCATCAAATAATTTCAAATTATGAAATTTCATCTTGATTCAAGATTGTTAATTAAATTATCCTTATCATGTTTAATTCAACCATGCATTTTTAGAAGATTCCGAGAGTTCAATTATTCTTTTCTATCCAGAAGATTCTTATTTTACAGAAGCTTAGTGATGAACTGAATTTCATCAATCGGGTTCTCGATCATAATGAACTATAATATAAAATTGTAAAATTCAATGAAATAGCACCTAAAGCTCGCTGCCTCAGATAATCAAGAAAGGAATTATCGTAGTTATTATTGCGGATTTTCTGTCATGACCAAGGCTGGGATAGACAACGGTTCAGATTTTGAGAATGAGTTCTAATTTTGAAATTCAATCCCGATTTTCTTAGAGGAAAAATAAGTAGTGTCCTTCAAAATTTTGTTAAAAGGCGTAAATTTTTAAGAGTCTGCTTCTGAGAGGCAAGGAGAGTCAAGCTCTCTGTCAGGAGTAAGCTTGCTGATCAAGGAGCTGCATGGCTTCAGTTTGTTTCTATGGTGGCAAGATTGGTATGCATTTGCAATGTTATGAGTCGCACTCGGTCTGTGCTAGAGAAGATAAAATCATATCGATACCAGGAGCCAATAGGATGGGATTGATAATAGAATGTGCTGAAAGCAAGGCGAATATTCGTCCAATGAAGAGAATTGGAGAATCTAAACAAATGGGTTGTTAGTTTTTTCAGATTGATGAATCAAACACCGAGGATTACAGTCCCTAGTTGGACTAAATGGAGCATAAGTGGAAGAAACTCAGAATTGCATACTCTTGTGTCAATATATTTATCTATCATCGAACTACTCATAGTGGCTGTTGCGCAGTCGATAATCGCTGCTCCTCTTTAAGTATCAGACGGTGAATATTTCTATTGGGATAAAACTCAAAAATAGGCATCATCGAAAGGAAGATAGTATCCGTCCCTTGGCGATTGTAGTTTTAAAATTATGCAATAAATAGTCAGATACCCATTTTTTCTTCGGTCTAAGATTAAATGATACAAAGCAAAATTAGAGTATTTGCTCGCAGGATTGCAAATATCAACAGTTGAAGTATAGAGTTCAATGTGTCCTTAAATGGGCTGAATTAACAAAATTTTAGTCTGAATCTCAAGTGTAACAAAAGTCTGCATAATGTTGGCAAAATTCAAAAGAAATATGAGAAGAAGCATAAGTGGCCCTCGAGCTGAGGGGGAAAAAAAAAGAAGAAAATGTAGTTAGCATTGATCTGAAATGGCAAATAGGAAACCTAAATTGTCATGTTGACTTGATCATCAACGTAATGACTACACTCATAAATAATATGCTCATTGAAACCAGGATATCATTGATAAGGGTTTACAATATTTTCTAATTTTGTCACGGCTACTCAATAATCATAACCCTTTGATAAAAAAATTGATAATGGCGCAGGTTTATGCTAAGTGTATTGTATATGCATGATAACTCATTGCTTTGTTCAAGGATACACTGAGCTCAAACTACTAACATGAATACGCTTTATCAAACACCCACTATTAAAAATTTTTGGAAAATACCTAATTTTTAATCGGTGTATTCCAGAAATTTAGCTGAAAAAAATAATAGCGTACATAAAATACTGTTTTTGGTTTCATAATTATACACTCAAAATTAAACATTTTTTCTTCCGTCTCAAAGCCAGGAGCTTATACAGGTTTGCCTCTGTCTACATACTAATAGTTGATTGGCTTCTAAGGACATAAAGAATCTAAAGCAATAGCACTCTGAATTCTTTTGTTAGTCCTACTCTGACTCCAAGACAACTTCACAATAAACTTCAAGAGCCATAGACTCAATACTGAGAAAATATATGCTATGTAGTGCATCAGTTTTCAAGCAATTACAAATAGTTGCTTAACCATACACAGTAAGACATTTGACAAATAAACTTACCACTATGCAGACCTATACGAATCAATCTTCTAAGAAACAAACGGTTCTAGTGAGTTCTTTAAAAATATAAGGCATTGCTTAGGATAATCACTTATTACCTCCATCGGAAGATTTCCCAGTATAGAGTAATTGCTCCGTGGCGAACTCAAACAAGTTCACGCTTCCATCATCGCAACCGGTAGCTAATAGTGCACCATTCGGACTCCACTTCAAAGTCCAGATGTCCTCTATCATTCAGCAATTAGCACTGAGTGAAAAAACTCCTCCTTTACTTGTATGAGTTCCTTTAAACGTTTTAACAATTTTATTCTCTCTTCTATCATAGATTTTCGGCTTTGAGTCCTGGCCACCGCAAGCTATGAGGTTCCCATCATTCCTCCAATCGATCCAAAATGGGTCTAAGGCGTTTTAGTCCAAAAAACCAGCAAAATTATAGATACCGCTCTCAAATATGATTTCTTCTTTGAAAATGCTAGTCTTTTTTTCCATGTCCATTAGGGTGAGGTTTTTCAGGTTATATTTCAAAGCAATCATGGAACCAACAACGGGATTCCATCGGCATCGATTATACCACCCTGATTTATCAACAAAAAAACTTATAAACAAGGTTTTATTAATAAATTGCAACAATTTTGTGTTTGCTTTTCCATTTTCGCGTTATAAAGCACATTTTCACTGTCAACGTCCATGACGACGGTTCTTCCTTCATTGTCGATTGTTACAATCCTGCTCCCTTCAGGATTAAAATCAAGACTTTCAATAAACCCTGCGAAAGCAGATCGAGTCACCCAGGAGCCTCCTTAAAAATATTACCTGTTCGTCCCTGTACCCATCTAGCTTTTTTCGTGATAGAAAGCTTTGCGTAATCGAACAAATGGTATGAGACTCGGTTCTTTATGGGTATCATCGCAGTAAGCGCGCGTCTGCTGTTATAGGCGACATCTCCAGAACCCACCTCTGAGAATCGGATTATAAATCAGAAAAAGGTCGCAATAATCACCTCCTTCAAACTTTAGAGACTGGTCAATCATCTTTACATCCCCATCGATCAAATAAACCCCATAACAAGCGGAGTTCTCATGTTCTTGGTGATGAACTGAAATAAGACAGTCCATTTCTTTCGAATACTGTAAAAACGACGTTCGCCCTTCAAGACGACAAAGTCAACAATTGAAAGACACTGATTAGCATACCTGATCCAGGGACTACTCCTTTGAAGGTGACGTGTTCCCTTTCATTGTCTAAATCGTAAATACTGATCATATTCGACCTCATTGTCGACCAAGCCAATTTTAACCCTGTTCTCGAGGCTAGATAATAAAATTAAGCTTTCAACGGAGATTATTGGAGTAGGTATACTGTTAAACATCTCTTTTGACACTCTTCTAACTTTTTGTTCGTCCTCACTCACTGAGAGAGACCTCACTATTTCATTTCGCAGTTTATTTGTAATTTCATCAAAATAATGCTGGCATAACCGAATAAGCTCATTCATTTTCTTATGAATTATGCTCTGCTCCTGAACCATCATGTCATTGGAGTCCGCACTATCCATCCATTCACTCAGAAAATAGACGTCATACCCAGAAAACTTGCAAACTTTTTCTGGATTAATATGATAATTCGATAGCCCGGCTTTCTTATACAGAAAATCGATATCTTTCTCGACGTCTCGGATTAGTTTACTAGGAGACACTGAAGAGATGGCTGCGTCACGCTTTTTTTCAAGGAATTTATATTCTTTTGTGACGATTGTGATTCTCTGACCTTGTACACTCAGATACTCAGGGTACACCAGATCATCCTTGCTCAGCCGAGTGCAAAGGTAAAAAATTTCCTGCAAAAATAAGGTGGTTGCTCTATCCGGATCCTTTTGGAACTGTGCACTTTCTGTATTAAGGACTCTGATGTTGTGAGTCTCGCCGGTTGATTTCAATTGCCCTTTGTAAGTTTTGTAATAGCATGAATCAGAGATTAGGATGAAGTTTTTATGGGTCTCTTGAAGGCGAGAGGGGATGTCGGAATCGGACATGAGCGATAGGTTTTTATCGGAATTTAGATACTTTATTTTAATTATGTAAAATTTCAATGATTTTTGATGGAACAAGCTAGCGTTAAAATATAATAGAAGTTCACTAGAGGTAGGTATAATAGCGTTTTTCCACTGATTCAAGTGGCTGTGAACAAAAAACTCAAAAGAAATTTGTCTTTTTATGAAATTGAGCATCTTTCTGAGAAAGCGTATGAAAAAATAACATTTAGAAAAAATTGTCTTTCGCTTTTATCTGTCGGTTATGCATGCCATTCCTAGGGAGGGTTAGCCAATGAAAAGGTAGGATTCATATTGCGCATATTACTATTTAACTTTCATCTGAAACTAATATAGCTTGATGCTCTTCTCACACGAGCGAGGAATGAAAGCAAAAGCGAATGGCTGCCGAAAACGCATAGTGTGACTTAAAGCAGCTTCAAACCTTTGATAATGATATGATAAACTTAATACTTGTATTTCTAACATCGTTTGTTTACACTCAATATTCGTAATTTTCGTGTCCTTACCTAGATTCACTATGGAGCAGCTGTTTGAAGTCCGATGCTCATACCTTCATCGGGCATAGCCATTATCTAATTTATTATCAAACTTCTTAATATACTACTATTCATCGAAATTATTTTCTTAAAATTCCTCTTTTTTTGAACTGCAGATGCTTGCATCGAATTCAATTGACTCAAGTCTTTTTATTTCAGAACAGATACTATATTCAAGATTAGAAAATGCAACCACTTACATTAAGCAAACTGAAGCTCCTCCAACAGCAGCAGCTTCAAGAGAACGACGACGACAGTCTGAGCACCCAGGCCATCCTCAAACTTCAATACGACTCAGAAAACCCCTACAGCTACTCTCTAGCATGTCTTCTCGGCGCATTGATTGGCGATGCTCTTGGCGCCACTATCCTTTACATCACTGATCCCAGCGATGAGCAAGTAGAAAACGCATTGACGATGCCAGGCGGCGGCCCTTTGAATCTCCTGCCCGGCCAATCCACAGACGCTGGTGAATTAATGCTTGGTCAAACCATCGCTCTTGTCGATGGTAATGGCGAACTTTGCCTTGACGAAATCGCTAAACAATACGGATTTTGGGCTAACTCCTCTCCATGCGAGATCGGCATCACCACTCGTAACGCCTTTCGACCGTTACTTGTAGCCAAGGTGCGAAACTGGGATGCTATGAACCCTCGAGGACTCGCAAGGCTTTGTATGTCGGCTGCGAAAGGCGCAAATCAGTATTCTGAGAGCAACGGCGGACTGATGAGGATAGCGCCATTAGCTATTTGGGGCTCGCTGCTCAGCGATTCGGATTTCTACAAAGCCGTGGGCGCCGAGCTAAGCTTAACGCATCCAAACGAGACATCACTTGAGGCCGCTTTCACATACTGCATGGCGATTAGACATCTTTTGAGTAATTTGGGCGACATGAAGGGAGCGTATGAAAAAGTCAAGGCCTATATCACGAAAAAGAAGGGAAGTCGATTAATATCATGGCTCGAGGGTATCGAGGAGGAAGATCTGCCAGTTGCGAATAAGAATATCGGGTGGGCGCGGATCGCGTGGAGCTATTCGATGTATTTTTTGAAGATAGAGTTAAAAGATTTTACTCAAGCGATGAAGAGGATTCTCAAACTCGGAGGCGATACGAGCAAAAACGCGAGTATCGTAGGCGCAATAATAGGCGCGGCGATCGGAATGGAAGAGATGCCTGAGGATTGGGTGCAGAAGCTCAAAGAAGTCGACGTTTCCAGGCTAGAGCTGAAAAACCGAAGAGATATAAGGTATAATCCCGAAACGGTTTGGGAATTGATGCCTAAGCTCTATAAGATTCGCCCGACGAAATTAAGGATGGTCTAAGCTTCGAGAGGTCTGCTATTGAATAGATATCAGCTTCAATTCTGTTGTTGTTACTCTTGTATCAAAACAGTTTATTAAATTTTTTCACTATTTATTATGCTACCAGGTTATGTCAATCACTCACTTAGTTGCAAACGCCTATTGGCAATATGGTAGCTATTTATAATTATCCTACTATTAAAAAAAATTATCGAGTTTGCGGTTAGTATGGTCTGGCTAGTGAAGAAATGGTAGGAGGTACTCTCACTCAACCTGGCGAGATCATTATAACTAAGTTTTTCCTTGACGTGAAACTTCATCTTCATTTCTCAATGTAAATCTATTCCTTCGAGAACAAAAACATCTGGCTCAATGCCCTATGCAAGGCGATACGATAACGGTCACGGCAGCAGGCCAATGGGCATTGTTCTAGTCATTTTCGAGAAAAGGACTCAGATTATAACGAAATTCTTTGAGGATGTTCTCCTTTATGTACGCATTAAAATTCATCCTGAGTTAATTTCATGAATAAATAATGCAGAAATATTAAATAACTATTCCAAAAGATTAAATAAATGTCTGGAGAGCAACCTATCTACGTTCCTTTCTTCCCATATACTTCTCTAGGCCTTATCGGGCCTATAACTTCAACAATTGCCTGCACATTCGTCCTTATCATTTGCTTGCTCAACAGACTACACAAAGAAACCGTCGTTGGCTGGATGGCAGCCTGGATCCTTGGCGCCGACATCCTTTTCAGCTTCCCAAAAATAATCGATTACTTCATGCCAAGCTCCACGACGTTCTGGTGCAGGTTCACCGAAGCCATTGTACTATTCGGCGTACAATCATCATTCATTTGGTCAGCGTTCTTCGGACATCTTCTTTACGTGGTCTCAACTAATTCCAGAGTGGACGAGCTTTCGAGGTTCAAAAAGGCATATATCCTTTTCGCGGTCTTTCTTCCTGCTATCAGCGCCATATCAATGACATTCACTCCATACGTCATGATTGACCCGGATACCAAGCTATGCGCTCATCCGGTTTACCAAGGCCATGTTGATTTCCTATACCTCTTTCTAATGAGTATCCCGCTGATGACGTGTTGTCTTCTGAGCATCATTTGGTATGTTCTAGCAGGTATCCAATTGAGAAAGCATCTTGATAGAGGAAGCACTATCGAATTGCTGGTACTTGTTCTTTACCCGGGTATTTTGCTCGTGTGCTGGGTGCCAAACCTGGTGTTAAATATGTACATATTTATTGGAGGCCATGAGGTCCCGAATAAGACCATTATGGTTGGTTTTGTGACTCTGGGACATATGCAAGGATTTTTGGATGCGATTGTTTATGTGAAAGCTAGGATGGTGGTCAGAGGACTGAAGAGACTCTGTCCAAAACGTCACGAAGAGAAAGAACGCGAGTCTGGTTCTTACTTCCGGGCAGAATCTGAAGATGAGTTGCAAACGACTCTGAAGAATCGAAAACCAACGGTGGTGAAGAACTATTTATATATGAGTAATCAAAGTAGCGTAATTGCTTAGGAATTAGCTATAAGTTACTACTCTGATAAATGCGAAAGGGGAAGAAACTTACAAGAGATGTTTCATGTGAATTTATGAGAGGGTGTCAGCATCCTCTGAGTAAAACTACTTTAATTGAATTCCTAAGAAATGAGTTGAGAATTATGGAGTCTTATGGGAATTGGATAGAAAATGAATAGCAGATATGTAAGTATTAGTTTTTCCTGGAATCTTGTTCATTAGGAGACAATGGAAATTACCTTCTGGATTGGTCCAAGCTAATTATCGACGATCAAACCCTAGAATTAATAATTTATTTGCTCATTTTCGTAGTGCTTCGATGCATACTAGCCCTTCCAAGTCTCAAACTTCACAGAAACTGACTCCATCTGAGGGAACTACGCTACTGTCGTCTTTTGTTTCGGAGTTTAACGATATAACAATCCTTAGGCAAAGTTATTTCACAATAACTCTTGGAGCTGCTCACAAAAAGAATCTTCAAGTACCAGTCACAATCAAATGTCTCAATACCTTCTCTCGTGAGTATCGTACGATGAAAGATGAACAGATCTTTTGGTTTCTCAGAGAAATAGCTGTTCTACAAGCTTTGAAAAATTGCAAGAATGTCATCCAAATGATAAATTGTTCAATTGATGATAAAAAACTTCCCAAATGGTATACACTTCCTTTGTATCACTCGTTAGAAGATCTACCTATGAAAGAACCACAGCTCTACGAAAGTATTTCAATTGAAAAGTTCATATTGGATATCATTTCTGGTCTTGATGACGGGTATAAGAAATGTGGTCTGCTGTTTCTCACTCTCCTACCTGACTGCATCGGATATATGAAGAATGATGACAAATTTTTGATTACTAGCTGGGAAAATGCTTTCAGCCTCAAAGATTATGCCGAGAACGAACCAAACCAGCAAAATTCTAAACTAATCAAGATTTTTGTCGATAACCTCCTATATAGTCTGAACAGCAACAATTATTCTGCTCCAGAGTTCAACTCGACAGTTGATTTTAAGTCTATCCCAAGTAAACTTAATAAAAGTGCGATATTTTCGCTTGCATTAATCAGCCTCGAAATCCTTGGTGTTCCATTTGAGAAATGGAAAAAACTGAAATATGCAACTTATAATTATGAAAAACAAATTATGGAATTATTTCCGAAGGGAAGATGCTCGAATGAGCTCCAAGAGTTGCTAATGAGCATGTTATCAAGAAATCCAGAAGATCGTCTAAGCTTCGAGACAATAATTAAAAAAGTGCGTCCGAAGGTGTATGGTTCTCCAATCTCTTTGCGAGAAGATACCCAGACTGTTCGTAATCAAGTTAACATTTATCAAGAAAATTCACTTGTGGAGTCTCAACTTATTCCTCAAAATGATGATAAATTTCAGGGAAAAGTAGTGTCCAATAATGAGGAAGAAAATAAAGGAATTCATAGTTCCAATACCCCAAAAAAAGATCTGACAAATACAAAAACTTCCCCTAAGAGTGTCAAAATTATCAGTGATGAAACAATGAGCAGCCATAAAGGAGAGCAAAAATCGCTTCCAACACAAGATGAGAATTTATGGAGCAATTCCAAAGATAGGGTGGTAGAAGTTACACAAAATTTTCATGCCCAACCAGACATTACTCAAGAAAATATTCAGAGTTCACCAAATCTGAAAGATAATAAATCTCTCAAAAAAACAAACAAACCATTAAATTTTGCACAAGAAGACAAAGATTCTATTGAAGTTAACTCAAGTCCGGATTCGAAACAAGAGCATAATGATAGCAGTGCCAACGATGTCATTAACAATCTTCAAAAAAATTCTCCAAAAAAAAAAGTCATCATATTATCCGAGGAAAAAGCGAATTGTGAAGAAGAAGAGAAAAAAGCCACATCTAACCAGCAAAAGGCTCCACAGCAAGACTTGCACCCAACATTGACTACCAATATACAGAATGCAAAACCTTCTGAAGAGATTACTCAAGAAAATTCTGTTATCAAGACACAGCAGAACACAGAAGAAGAAGGTAAGGGCGGCAACACTCAATCGCCAGTCATTCAATCCCAACAGCATGAAAAAAGAGACTTTACTCCTGCTGATATCATAACCTATGAGAATGGTGATACATATCAAGGAGGTTGG